>OAUP01000142.1_pt1 | contig 49453 bp, 55 predicted proteins | sample 1476301 | NCBI WGS metagenome assembly OAUP01 (sample SAMEA2580055, study PRJEB22360) | human gut metagenome | biome: human gut; feature: human-associated habitat; material: faeces | place: Denmark | collected 2008/2010 | reverse complement strand
ACAGGAGGGACAGCTGATAGAAACAGAAGCCACTGGAGCACCTCAAAAACACCATCATACACTAAATCAGTAAGTTGGCAGCATCACCCAATCTGCTGACAGACGAAGATAATGAACCCGTTATGGTTTTTAACGGAGAGAGGAATGTACTGGCAGACAGTCTGAAACCACAGCCTCTGATTCTTCCGGTCAAGGGAAAATAAGCGTAATGTTCATCACCAGATTATGTACGATGAGTTTTCCACTGTTTATAGCAATTATCTTGCTAATAACCAGACAGGAGTAACCAGACCAACCGAAAACACCGGGAAGGTGATTACCCGCTGGCAGAGGAAATCCGGTTTTTTTTGATGTCAGCCATAACGTGTTTGACAATAAAGCATCATGAAAGGGTGTTAATGAGTCCATGGGATAATTCATAAAAATAATTTACTGTGTTATCCTTTTCAAAAGAAATATTCAGAAGATAACCCCTGGCTGACAACCAGGGGAAGGGGGCATTAACAGTGTTATTATTGGTGAATAAATTATTACTTGTGTGCAGGATACACTAATGCAATATCTACTGATACTGTATGCCAGTATGTTTCATGCCTGCCGCTGAAAACGGCAATATCCAGGGCCAGACATATTCACCATTCATATTTCTGCATTTCTGTACAATTTTCTCAGAAAGCGTCTCATCAATTCTTTCACGCAACTTCTCCTGCTGTCTTAAAATACTTTCGCATATTTCGAAATCATCTTCCTGCATCAGCATTTCGGCGCATTTAATGATTTCTGCCCGTTCATGCAGCACAGAGGAATGATTATAGAGCCAGTTTACAAACAGCAATGCTTCCGGATATTGCCCCCATAACGGGTGGTATGTGGCATAATAATCTTCGGCAGTATCCGGACCGCCTGAAAAGTTATGCCATACAGCAAGTGGAAATGGATGCAGATTTCCGCACAGTATTTCTGCGATGTAAGTATTTGCCGCAAAGCCGCGACGAAATGCAGTTGCAGCTTTTACCAGTTCCCCATTAAGAAAATGCAGAAGGCCGAGTTCATACCAGTAAGGTGAAAATTCATCTGCATGTTCCTGCAGTATATGGCGTGCCTGTTCATGAGCGCCAGTGCGTAACAGTTCCGGTCCCAGTAGCCAGCGTGCACCATGATTATCTTCGGGATTGTAATCCAGTATTTTTTCAATGAGCATGATGGCATCCTGATGACGCTGTAAATGTGCATTTGCCAGGATTGCCGCATAGAGGGCACGAAGAAAAGGTCGGTTGTCAGGATGTATCCAGATGATTCTGCCACTGAAACTTTCAGGGATAAGACGATTGCCAATTGCCAGCCCTTTAAGGGCAGCATTCAGCGCCTTACGCGGGGCATTCTGCTCCAGAAATACGTATGCCAAGTGAGCGTGTACATCAATAAAGTCATTCTCCTGTCGGGCAAGGCGCCTGAGTTTGTTGATGTAACTTGTTTCGCTAATTTCATCCGCATCGTATGCATCAATCAGTTCTTCAAACTCATCCAGCAACGAGCCAAACCAGGTTTCCGGAAATATGAAACAGCCCTGGTTATCGTTCACTTCAAAGCGTAATTTGCCAGTCATATTCTGAACCTGTAAAAAAGGATGGACCATAACCTGCAGGCTATAAAAATTGTGATGCCTGGCATCGGTGTCCTTTTATTGTCCGGGATTAACGTTGCCCATGATAATACAGTGAATTCTGTTCTGTGGTAAGACGTTGAGTTATTGAATGAGAACCTCAGCCTGGCTGATGGTTCCGCCGGCATAAAAAAGAAATTGATTGAGGCGGGTGCTCTTCCCCTTAAGAGGAAGAGCATGTGTGTAAATGGCGTTCAGTCACCTTTTCAGTGGATTGTTAACTTTTGCATATTCAAACGGACTGATACACTCCTCCCTGTTTGCATCCAGAAAATCTGCCCACCATTGCAGCATAAGCCGACGTTCTTCCAGATGTTCTGCTTTATGAATATACGCGGCACGTACTCCGTTGCGCTCCTGATGACTCATCTGACGTTCAACCGCATCTCTTGACCATAAGCCGGATTCAATCAATGCACTGCACGCCATCGCCCGGAATCCATGGCCACAGACTTCCTTGGTTGTGTCATACCCCATCACTCTGAGGGCCTTATTTACGGTATTTTCACTGATTGGTTTACGTGGGTCGTGTGCTCCCGTAAAGATCAGACCATTTTCACCTGCCCATGTCTGAAGTTCTGCCAGTATGGCTACAGCCTGTTGGCTGAGTGGCACAAGATGTGGTGTTCGCATCTTGGAGCCCCGGTATGAAAATTTTACGCCTGGCAGAGGTTCGCGTTCGGCTGGAATAGTCCACATGGCATTGTCAATATCAATTTCAGACCAGCGGGCATATCTGAGTTCACTGGAACGAATAAAAACCAGTAAATTCAGCATAACTGCCAGTCGGGTGACAGGCTGGCCTTTATAACCGTCAATACGCGACAGAAGTTCAGGCAGGCGTGAAAGATCCAGAGCAGGGCGATGCTGGCGTTTTACCGTGGTCAATGCACCAGCCATATCCAGAGCCGGGTTATATCTGATGATGCCAGACTGTACGGCATAACGCATTACAGCAGATATTCTTTGCTGCAGACGACTGGCGATTTCATAAATTTGTTTAACTTCTGCAGCACGAACAGGGATAAGCAGATCCGGGGTACTGAGTGTTGTGATATCCCGGTTGCCGATAAAGGGGAAAACGTGAGTCTCGAGGCTTTTGAGTACTTTATCGCTGTGTGATTGTGCCCATTGTTTATTACTGGCATGCCAGCGTCGTGCAATATGTTCAAAAGAGAGCTGTAAATCAGGGACTACTTTTTTAGCTCTTTTCTGTTCGCAAGGGTCAACCCCCTCCGAAATCAGTTTTCGGGCCTCATCCCGTTTTGTACGAGCTTCGGAGAGAGAAACTTCCGGATACACACCAAGTGCCAGGGTTTTCTCCTTACCCAGAATACGATAACGGAGACGCCAGTAACGGGAACCATTAGGATGTACCAGCAGGAACATGCCAGCCCCGTCAGTGAGTTTATAAGCCTTGTCAGTGGGCTTTGCAGCCCGGATTTTTGCGTCAGTCAGTGCCATAGTTCAGCCTTCTGAATGCGTTAAAGAGGGTACAAATTCTGTCGAACTGGGGTATACCCGCAATTATACCCACACAATGGGGTTGATGTGGGGGGAATCTGGTTGAGTTCGGTAGAATTGATTTGGAGGCAGAACGCTTAAATTGTGGCGTTCTGAAACGAAAAACGGACCTCCGTGGAGGTCCGTTGATATGAACTTGGTGCCCGGACTCGGAATCGAACCAAGGACACGGGGATTTTCAATCCCCGTGTCCTAAACGGTCGTGTCAGTTGGTTACATACCATTGAGGTGTGTACTAATGAAAATACTGCCCGTTGTCTCCACCAAAGGTGGTGAAGGTAAATCAACACAATCCGCAAATCTTGCTGGTTTTCTGGCCGATGCAGGTATACGTACCCTGCTGATTGACGGAGATCATGCTCAACCCACAGCCAGTAATATCTTTCCGCTGACATATGAAGCGCCAGCCGGCCTTTTTGAACTTCTTATGCGTACGGCTGACCTCACTCATCCCGATAATATCATTTCCCGCACGGCTATCGATGGCCTTGATCTGATTGTCTCCAATGATCCTCATGAACAGTTAAAAACCGCGATGCTTCACGCCCCGGACGGGCGTCTTCGCCTCCGGAATGTTCTGCAACATCCACTTTTCCTGAATAACTACGATGTCATTGTCGTTGATTCTCAGGGGGCGCGCTCCGTCATGCTGGAGATGATAGTACTGTCGGCGACTGAGTCGGTTGTCGGGATGGTCAATCCGGTTCTTCCCGATGTTCGTGAATTTATTCGCGGTACTGTCAACGTCATGGAGAACCTGCTGCCCTACCGTGAACTTGGGATACCCCTGCCTAAAGTACGCACGCTGGTTAACTGCATGGACTATACCGCGCTGGCCAGGAAGACGCTGGATGAGCTGGCCGGAATTATTCAGACCGGTCGTTACAGCAGACAGTTACCTGAAGGTGCCGTTTCCCTTCTTTCCACACAGATTTACGACCTGAATATTTACAAGCAGGGACATGCGGCTGGTCAACCCGTTCATCGTCTCGAAAAAGAATCCACACGTCGCAGTGATTCTGCGCTTGTCACGATGCACAGCCTGGCCTGTGAACTCTTTCCTGAGTGGAAACCGGCGTTTGACGGGCTGCTGGAAAACGGAGGAATTCGTCAGTGATTCAGGTTAAGCGAGAACCAGTCAGCTCTGTTGCTGTGGCTTATGGAGGTTATCAATACCGGAAGTCGTTATTTCATCAGTGTCATTAATTTTATCCATTTAATCAATATGATGAGAAGGATTAACCCCATGAATAACAGCAGCAATACCACAAACCGTAATACGTCTTCACCCGTTGAGTCAGCCTGTCATGCGTTACTGGATTTTATTGCCCGGGAAGTCTTTGAGAATAAAGCATCGGAAGAGGATGTCAGGGAGCGTTGCAAAGTATTTACAGCGCTGCTTAACGAAGGATTTAAAGCCCTGCTTGATGAGTCAGGGCTGAATCTGTCGAATCTTCGTAAACAGTGTAAGGAACTGGAATCTCAGATAACCAGACTGGATTCTCAGTCCGACGCTATTTGTCGCAGAAGCGCTCAAATTGAACGCTTCATTGGCCACCATTTACCTTTTTTTGATTTGAACAAAGTTTCTGGTACTGCCAGTCAGTCATGTGAACCAGCGCCTTCTCCGGCTCAGTCGGCTGTGTCCAGTAGTCAGCCCAGTAATCTGTCAGAGCAAGGGACATCTCTGCGGGGGTCATCTGCTCAACCGTTGCCGGGAGCCAGTGATGCTGATGAATAAGAGCAAACTTAACGGCTTGTTGAATGCTGATACTGTTATCGTCCAGAAAAAACCAGCGACGGCTGTTAATCAGCCAGTGTCCGAGCCAGCAAAGTCGGTAAGCGAGCTTCTGGTCAGCCCCGGGAAAGATTTCAGTTCCCTGGTCAAAGAAGGTTTTACAACGTTCCACATCGTCGGTGCTCATGCCTCCGGCTTTCCAGTTTTCATAATATTTTGCCATGTTGCCATCCTCATCATGGTTGTTATCAATGCCGGACGGCAGTTGTTTTTCTGTATTCATAAAAATTCTCCTTTAAAACAATCTGTTATGAGTATGCGAATGCTGTCCGTACCTTCTGACCGGGGTCGGCAAACTTACCGGTCTGAAAACGTACAGGCAGTTATGGGCATTTTATGCCCTGCAACTGTTCGTCCGGCGCCCTTTTTCCTTTTTTTACACAGCCAGGTTTCCGGTTATCTGCGGGGAAGTGACGCACCTGGCGGGCAGAGAGATATGGAGGTGAAAGTATGTCTTCCTCAGTGAAATATTCTCCGGTTCCGGCGGTGTTAACCCGCCCTGAATTGCTGGCTGAACTGAACCTGCTGATGACCCGGATTGCCAGTGGGTGTCGTGTGGGGGTTCCGGCGTCATGTCGTCCGGTCATTGCGGTGCACGGTGGTTATGTTTCATACAGTTCTCCACGCGCCGGACGTGTTTTTCAGGACGGTTCCCGCCCGGAGATAGTGATGGCCGTCAGTAACCGGGAACGGATGTGCGAATGGTTCAGTCAGGTCTGGCTTCCGCTGCATCTGGCTGCCCTTGAAGGCGATGAGAGTGCTTTTTTCAGTGCGGAGGTCAACATGGTGCGCCGCGAGCTGCAGCGCGTTCCGGGGAATTCAATGAACTGCATGTGCTGGGCAAGCCTTGCTGCACTGGCATTTGATGCTGAAGAGCGGGTGGAACGGCAGAAAGGCAATAATGAGAACATCGCAACATATGATGAGAGCATCGCAACATATGCATTCCGTGCTGCCTGTACTGTGAGTCTCTGTCTGAGCCGGAATGTTTCCGGAGGTATTCCGCGCTCATACCCTGAATGGAAAGCGATTTTATTTCCCCGTGATGGTGCTGACATTTTCCCCGACGGGTGGCTGGAAAATATGACCCGTCGGGCTGAACGTGTCTTTACGAGTGCGAAACGTCAGTGTGGAATGCTCTCAGCCAGTCAGGCAGCGCTTTTTTCTCAACAAACACGTCAGTGTGCCAGTGAGCAATGCTCCGGCCGTATTCAGGCCGGCAGTCATCATTCAGGGAGCCACCCTGACGTTTCAGCTTATGAAGTACGCTGTGCACAAGAAATGTCGCTTTCACCGGTCCATTCGACCCGACAGTGTTCAGTTCAATCCACTGATTCTGCTGAAACGGAGTGAAAGGATGAGCCGATTCAATACAGTTCGGGGGGAAGGGGTTACAGAGCCCGTCTTTTTCCGTCATGACCTTTCCGTTACTCAGCAGCCAGAACTGCTGGGTGTATTTCACTTCAGATCCAATGCCGGACGGCAGTTGTTTTTCTGTATTCATAAAGTTTTTCCTTTAAATCAGATTGTTATGAATGAGCGAATGCTGTCCGTACCTTCAGACCGGGGGCGGCAAACTTACCGGTCTGAAAACGTACAGGCAGTTATGGGCATTTTATGCCCTGCAACTGTTCGTCCGGCACCCTTTTTCCTTTTTTCACATAGCCGGGTTTCCGGCAGTCAGAGAGGGAGGATACACCATGGCTGAACGCTATATTCCGCGCTCCGTTGATGCTGAACAGGCTGTGCTTGGCGGCCTGATGCTTGATAATGATCGCTGGGATGAAGTGGTGCTGATGCTCAGGAGGGAGGATTTTTCTCTGGCTGTGCACAGGGTGATATTCCGCTCTATGTCAGAGCTGGCAGTCAGCGGTCAGCCGTTCGACCTCATCACGCTGAGTGAGCATATTGAGAAAACGCACAATATTGAGGCACTCGGCGGCTTCGCTTACCTGGCTGAGCTCAGTAAGAATACACCTTCAGCAGCCAATATCATGGCTTATGTCCGTATTGTGGCGGAAAAGAGTATGCTGCGGCAGCTTCAGGAAACCGGTAATTCTCTGGTTGCTGATGTTGCATCGCCGGATGCCACTCCGCGCGCAGTTCTTGAATCCGCGGAACGGCGACTTTTTTCTCTTTCCCAGACAGGCATGCTGCATGAGCGCAGTGAAGTGAGCCTTTCCTCCGCAATGGAGCTGGCCCTGCGTCAGCTGGAAGAAGGACTGAGGGCGGGCGGGATGACGGGCACCCCAACGGGGTTTGATGAACTGGATGAGATGACCTGTGGCCTGCAGCCCGGGGATCTTATCCTTCTGGCAGCACGTCCGTCGATGGGGAAAACGGCCCTTGGGCTCACTCTGTGTCTTAATGCCCTGCGTGAGCGGACCGATGAAACGGTATTCCTGTTCAGCATAGAAATGTCCAGGGAGCAACTGATTCTGCGTACCCTGTCGATGCTGTCCCGGGTGGAGCTGACTCGTCTTCGCAGCAGCATGATGGACGATGAGGAGTGGGCGAGACTTACGGCAACAATGGGTGAGTTCATGCAGGAGGGGACATCTGTCGGTGAAGGTAACCGCCTGATCATTGATGACTCGTCATTTCAGACTCCGTCATCACTGCGCGCCAGTGCCCGTCGTTATGTGCGTCTGTATGGCAGACCTTCCCTGATAATGGTCGATTATCTCCAGTTGATTCGTTCACCGGACCAGGAAAACCGCACTCAGGAGATTGCGGAAATATCCCGCGCCCTCAAGTCGCTGGGGAAAGAACTTGGATGCCCTGTGCTCGCACTGTCGCAGCTTAACCGACAGGTGGAACAGCGGGCAGATAAACGACCAAACAACGGTGACCTGCGTGATTCCGGGGCGCTGGAGCAGGATGCTGACCTCATTATGTTTATTTACCGTGACGAGGTTTACAACCCCGGCACTCTGGATAAGGGCGTGGCGGAAATCATTGTGAGCAAACAGCGACAGGGACCGACCGGTACGATACGGGTGAGCTTCGATGGTCGTTACACCCTGTTTTCACCGTTTGAACGTGGCTGGAATTTTGACCGTTCCGGAGGCAATGCGTATGTCAATTAAGCGAAATCATTCCCTTGACCTGGGGGCCGCCATCATGCAACCGGGGCGCCAGGCCAGTAAGACCGGTAACGTGGTTGCCCTGGGGGAAACGCCCATGGTTCTGACGCTGGATCAGTTGCGCCCTAATCCTGATAACCCGAGAACCACGCGCAATCCCCGGTACGACGATATTAAAAGTTCAATTTTCTCCCGCGGACTGGATACGGTGCCAAAGGTCACCCGGATACCGGAGAGTGAGCCGGATATCTACATCTTCAGCGATGGTGGTAACACTCGTTATCAGATCCTGAGAGAACTGTGGGAGGAGACCGGCGAGCAGCGTTTCTACCGTATTCATGTGCTTTTCAAACCGTGGCCGGGGCGGCTTCAGTGTGTCATTGGTCATCTGGCTGAGAATGAAGTCAGGGGCGAACTGACGTTTATTGAAAAGGCTCAGGGTATCCATAAAGCACGGATGATTTATGAAGAGTCCCTGCAGCGGACTGTGACGATCAGAGAACTGGCATCATTACTGACAGATGAAGGCCTTCCGGTAAGCCACTCATCCGTCAGCAGGATGGAGCATGCGCTGAAATATCTGTATCCGTGGATCCCCGAACTACTGGAGTCAGGAATGGGGAGACCGCAGGTCAATTCTTTGTTATCTCTCCGTCAGGATGCGGAACGCATCTGGGGGCAGTTTGCAGTCGCGGCGGAAAACGATGTGGATTTTGATCGCGTGTTTGGTGAATGTTGCGGCAAATTCAACTCGCCGGAACTCTGGTCCATGGAAATGTTCAGGGACGAGCTGATCGGTGACCTGCTGAAGGCTCTGCCACATCCGGTACTGGATTACGATCGCTGGTTGCTGGAGCTGGATCCCCGGGAGCGTAATCGACGTCACCATTTTGGTGAACCCGAACCGGTACTCATGCCGGCGGGCAGCCCCCCGGAACCGGGGGCTCAGGTGGCGTCTGGCGGGATGACGGAAGCTGCTCAGGTCGTTGCCGCCACTCCCGCAGACCGTGAGAGCGTCATGAATACTGCGCAATCAGGGGCTGAGAAAGAGGACCGCCCGGTCGCAGATAAACGCGAACGACGCAGAAAGGAAGTTCAACCGGATATGTATGGTGGCGAAGACTCATACAGCGGTGATTGCGGAGAGGATGCGACCGGTGAGTCAACTGATATACCGATAATGCCGGAAGATAACGCCATGCAGGAGGGGGGAGAATTTCGCCTGGCGTCTGCATTCACTGGTGCTGAACAGGATGATATCGAATCTCTGCAGAATGAGGCGTTTCACCTCGCATGGGAGCTGGCGTCACATACAGGCTGTGTCGATGAGATAGCGATGGACCGGGAAAGTGAGCTGTCTGCAGGATTTGGTGCGGCAGAGGCAAATTGCTCACCGGTCATGGCATTTCTTGTCAGACTGACCGGTGAGGAGGTTCTGCGGGTCAATCCGGTTTCCCTTGATGCACTGCTGATAGGCGGCAGTACTGAAGAAGACCTGCCGTTGCTTGATGATGAACATGCAGGAAAGTTGCTTCGCCTGCTGGGTGTGTTGCGTCGTCTGCGGGGGCTGCAGCGTATGGTGGAAGACGAGAGTGAGGAAGGGCGCGATGAATGCTGATGCCGCACGTCAGGATCAACTGATTAAACGGATAAGAAAACTGCTGGCGCTGAGCCGGAATAACAGTAACCCCCATGAGGCAGGCCAGGCACTTTCCCGTGCTCAGGCGCTGATGCGCAAGCACGGTATCACTGAACTGGATACTGATATTTCGGTGATAAAGACCTCGTCATCAAAGGGGGCCCCGTCAGAAGCGGAAAAAGTTCCGGTATGGATGGGGCGCCTTATGCATGTTGTTGCAGAGGCATTCGGATGCCATACATACCTGGACTGGCGTATCACAACCGGAAGGTACTGGCGGCGGGTTGTCATATTTTATGGCTTTGGGGAGCGCCCGGTTGTGGCGGCGTATGCCTTTGATGTTCTCTGCCGGCAGATGCAAAAGGCAACAAAGGCGTATCTTTCAACCCAGAGCAGGGCATTAAAATTGTCAACCCGCAGGGCAAGAGCAGCCATGTTTCGTGACGGCTGGGTTTATGGGGTGCGTGATGTGGTGGATGCATTCCCGCTCACGGAAGATGAGACGCGTGTAATGAAGACGTGGCTGAAGAGACAGCAATTTGAGGGAATGGCTGCCTTCCGGAATGTTAAGGACTGTAATGGTGGTGATCGTGCACGCTGGCAGGGATACAGCGAGGGTAAAAAGGCAACACTGCATCATGGTGTTGGTTCCCGGAATCTGAGACCTGAAAGCCTGATATCGGGCGGAGGTGAGGTATGAGTAACAACTTGTCACAGGCCACCAACGGGCTGTTGATGCAACTGGTGATGGATCTCAAGAGTGGCTATCTGCGGCGATGTGAAGCACTGGGGCTTTCCCGGGAAGAAATGCAGATGCTGCAGGGGCTGAGCATTGAAGAAATTCACTATCTGTCAAATTCAGAAGTGTCGGTGCTGCGGCTGGATATTAACCACAACAATCTTGTGCGCATGTTGCAGCAGGCGCGGACTGAACAGAAACGTCTGCAGCGAATCGATCGCGCTCTGGCGCTGGGGGGCTCTATCGAACTCATGGCGTTTTATTTTGGTCTTTCCAGCGTGGATGTGGCTGCGCGGCGTCGTATCTCCGGTATTGATGTTCGTCCCGGAAGGGGGATCACCCTGAGTGACGATGAGAATTCTGAACTCTGGCGGTTGTGGCAGAAAGCCGGGATCAATGATGTGGAGAGTGTGGACGGGCTGGATGTCATGATGCTTTGTGCTGAACAGATGAACATTCCACTGACGGCCATCTGGCATGCCGTCAGAGGGTGGCATACAACCGGAAATCCGGATCAGGTAAGGAGCGCGTCATGAAGATGACAGAACTGGTTCCCGGAGTGCTGACAAGTCCGGGCGTCCCTCCCGCCAGTCAGCGTAAGGCGGTTGAACTGGTCAATCGCTTCCGTCGTGGAGAGCGGAATTATCATGAACTGAAGGAAAGGGGATTTGGTTATTTCAAGATTGATGTTGGTCCTGACTGGCGGTTACTGAGCCGGAATAAAGGGCTGACCTGGGCCCTGTTGAGTCATGAACGATACAACAACATGAGACTGAAGTGAGGTGGAAAGATGAGTAATGCAGCAAGACTCCAGCTGGGTTTTTCTCCGTTTTCAAAAACTATCGTGCTGGCAAAAATGCGTAATCTTGACGACGGAACCAGTCTTCGTGTCGGTAATGATCCCGGCCGCGATGTAACCAATGAGGCGGCTCAGCTTGTCTGGCATCTGGTCATGGCAGAAGGTGGTGAAATTATGTGGGAAATGGACGATGGCTCCCGCATGGTGCTGAAGGCTGAAAGTCAGGAGGCAACCAGTGAGCAAGATTAACTACCAGGCACTGCGTGAGGCGGCAGAGCAGGCAATGCATGACGACTGGGGATTTGACACGGATCTTTTCCATGAGCTGGTAACACCATCGATTGTGCAGGCACTGCTGGATGAACGGGAAGCCAAAAGCAAACTCCTGGCCGAACTGGACGCTAATTTATCCGAACTGGAGGCTGTTTTATCGGCGATGGGCGAAGAGCTCCAGAAAGCGACTGAGTCAATTGAGCGGGCTGATGCGGCTGCTACGTTGGCACACGAGACGTTTTCGGCGCTGGCGGCGGAGAATGCGATACTGAAGACAGCACTTCCTCAACCATTCGGACCTGAAATGATGAAGGCTCTTGATGCGTATGAGAAGCACCAGGATGAAGTACCAGAGGCAGGAATGCTCAATGCATTTTTCATCTTACGCGACAGCATCTGTGTTGAAACCCCAGCCACCGATGCTTTCCTGGCTGAAGTACGGGCGCAGGGGGGGGATGCTGCTATAGAAGCTGCAAAAAATCTGGTGGCTCAGGAATATGAGTATAAGGATTTCAAAGCGGCGCAGAGTGATTGCTGTATGTTTCCTGGTTCAGACTTGGTAGGGAAGGTTGAAATGACCGAGTGGTTAGTTGACTTTGCCGCAGAGCTTCGCAAAGGAGGCAACCAGTGAACAAGATTGACTATCAGGCACTGCGTAAGGCAGCACAAAACTATCAGTCGACGCTGGCGTGGTATCAGTCCATCCCGGACAGCCCAAATGCTGAACGGGATTGTGATGCGGCTCTGGCTGCGTTTAAGCATCACATCCGTCATCGGGAAGTGGATATTATCTCCGGGCTGTTGGATGAGCTGGACGAAAAACAGCAATACATTAAATCCCGCGACCAGGAGAATGAGGATATTGCTCTTACGGTTGGGAAGCTGAGAGTTGAGCTTGAGGAAGTAAAACAACACGCTGAAGAATTATCCGAAACCAACGCTGTTCGTAACCAATGGCGGCCAGATATTTGCCCAATAACCGGACGTGCATTTTTCATGTGGATTGAGCATCCGACATTGGGAAATGTGCCGACGTATGGTGGCCCATTAGACAGTTACACCATTCCAACAAAGGACGGTGACGGTGAGTTTTCATGTGAGCGTTACGATCATGATTTCGGCGGTTGGGTAGAAAGCGAATGTCCTGGGTTATATCTGATTGATGATAAAGAACAATGCAGAGTCTACGAACTGGAGGAACGAGTTAAGGAACTGGATGCTCGGGAAATATCGCTCCCGGAACGTAGCAGTATGCTTCATCGAACAGATTTTAACGAGGCTTACCACACGGTAATGGCATACAAAGTTTCTGAAGTCATCGCTGCAATCCGCGTCGCTGGCATTCGCATCAAAGGAGAGTGATATGGCGTTAACACACCGCGAACTCTGTCAGATTGCGTACAAGTTCCTTAAGCGCAACGGGTTCAAGGTTTGCTTTCATGACCGCTTTATAGCTGTAACCAGCACTGGAGAACAGCCAGATGCTATGGGATTCAGAAATTCAGCATCATGCCTGATAGAGGTGAAGTGTTCTCGTTCTGATTTGTTGGCAGATAGAAAAAAGCGTTTCCGTAAAAATCCCTCTCTTGGCATGGGCGACTGGCGATTCTTTATTAGTGAGCCGGGAATTATTTCAGTTGAGGATTTACCTCCTGGCTGGGGATTACTTCACGTTGTTAACGGAAGAGTTCGGAAAGTACATGGATGGCCCAGGGGTAATTGCTGTTGGGGTAATCCTGACGATAAGCCATTTACCGGGAATAAGCAGGTTGAATGCGATTACATGTTATCTGCATTAAGGCGGATGGAGTTGAGAGGGCACCTTAATGAAATATATGACGGTGTAATTGTTAATAAGAAAGAAGGAAACGCGGCATGATCACTATTACCAAAGGACGACTGCTGACAATCAGGCAGTGGCGCGAAACATACGGACCGGGTAGCAACGTTGTACTGCCAGCAGAAGAAGCGGAAGAACTGGCGCGGATTGCCCTGGCGTCGCTGGAAGCCGAGCCGGTTGGTGAGTTTTATGAATACAAACCGGGTGACTGGTATCAGCGTTCGGTCGGGGATAAAGCGCCAAAGTGGACACCACTCTACGCTGTGCCACCAGTGCTTGTGGCACCTGAAGGACTGGTTAAGGCTGTGCGCTTTTATGAACAGGTTAAGCGTGAAAATCCGCCAGTCGAAACCGGAGCATGGAAAGACGCTGTTGACTGGGTATTACAGGAAGCATGTCAGGCTGTTCATTGGTGCCGACAGATATCAGACCTTCAGGAACAGGAGAATCATTCATGAGAAAAATCAGTGGAATGTTGAATCTGGAGAAGGCCAGGATGCAGTTGCGTGTTTTGTTATCTGGACCTGTTCCTGCAATCACTCCGATGGCGCATGCCGTGGCAATAAAAGTTGTGCTTGATGCTCTGGATGCTAGTGAGCGGAGGGTGGCTGAACTGGAACAGGTCTGTACTGCCGCGGGGATTCGTATCAAAGGGGAACAAGTGAAATGAAACTGAAAATGCAGACAATTTCGGGTCCTGTGATTATCGACAGTAATGAGGTGACACAGTTTTACCCGGACCATGAAAGTGGAGGGGAACTCACCGCTGTTGAATACTTTACTGACGAGGGAAGATGCACCACCCGGGTACGCCATTCCTTTTATCAGGTTGCTGAGGCACTTGCCAGTGCATGGCATGTGGATGATGCATCAAAAAGGAATCGCCGTGGATAACCTGAGGTGCCGGGGTTATGTCAGTTCTGAAGCTGCTGAACCGTGACATAAATTTTTTATGTTGCGGTGAAGCAGCCGACAAACGAAGTGCGTCAGCGTGCTGGTTATTAAGGCAATATTTTTTCAGAGGAACCGCAATACCGTCGGTATTAACGGTTTACGGGTGATGAAGTGTTTAGCCTGCATCTTTGCCGGGTGCAGTTATAAGCATTTCAGTAACAGAACCCCGGTGTTGTTTTCCGGGATTGAAGGAGAATTGAATCATGGCGTTACCAGCAGAAAGCCTTATTGCGCATACGCTCAGAAAAATGAAGGCCAGCATGGCAGAGAAAGCCAGTCGCGAGGAGGGCAGGATACGCAGTGGGCTGCTGTTTACCGGTAATGTTCATGATGCGGTGCCCCGTAGGCTGCTGCTGGACACGCGCCTTTCTCCTCTTGATAAAACCGCATGGATGATGATTCGTCTGCATGCGCTGAGTAATGAGGGCGCAGTATTTCCCACCTACGATGAACTTCAGTTACAACTGGCCTCACCCGGTAGCGGGAAGGCATCCCGTGAAACCGTAAGCCGGGTACTGACCATGCTTCGGCTGACCGGCTGGCTGAGTCTGTGTAAACGGGTTCGTGATGAAAAAGGCCGTATCCGTGGAAATATCTACGCCCTGCATGATGAACCTCTTGGCTGTTGTGATGCAGAAAAGTTTGACCCTCGCTACCTGGATATGGTGCTGGATTCTGCATGCAAGAACAGGAACAAGACCATCCGGTATACAGCCAGAGAGGTTCTCAGTGATATCAAAAATGAACCTGGTATGCGGCATTACCACAGCCATATCACGCTGTTTGAATCACGGATGGGCGCAGCGCAGACACCGTCTCAGATGGCAGCGCGTCAGCGGGTAAATCCGGCGGTGAATGGCCGTGCAGCGAAGAGCGGTTCGGAATCCGCACAGCCCCCTGTATGTGCGTCGGTAACCGAACTCAGTGCTCAGGTAACCGAACTCTGTACTGCGGTAACCGAACCCGGAGAAAAAACAGAGGTAACGCAACGCAGTACGGATTCCGAACAACCAGAAAAATCAGTGGGTTATCACTCAGTACGGAAACCGAACCACTACGTACGTAATATTACACACAGTATGAAAAAAAATACGTACGTATTACCGGATGCACTGAAATCACAACTCAGCGTGGAAGACACCGGCATGCTGACGAAGCAACTGCAGGCGTTGCCGGAAACGCTGGCGGAAGGTGTGCTGGACAGTCTGTCACAGATGCTCACCAAAAATACGCTTCAGAATCCCGTTGGCTGGATGCTGGCTGTGATGAAACGTGCGCGTGAAGGGAACTTTAACTCGCCGGATATGAGCAGAAGCGGAACGGTCCAGTCTCAGCCTGTCCGTCCGTCATCTCAGTCCGGACATGGATGTGATGAACGTGAACGTCGTCGCAGGGAAGTGGCTTCGCCAGAAAAAGCGAGAAATATTGTCGCAGAATTCCGTGCCAGCATACAGCGTGCTAATGCTGCCCGTCTGGCTATGCGTGGTTAAGTGCTGATCTATAAATTGAGCGATGGTGCTACGGGCACCACGGTACAAAAAATAAGCGATGGTGCCACTGGCACCACAGTACAAAAAATGAGCTATGGTGCCAGTGGCACCACGGCATAAAAAATGAGCGATGGTGCCAGTGGCACCACGGTATAAAAAATGAGCAATGGTGCCAGTGGCACCACAGTACAAAAAATGAGCGATGGTGGCACTGCCACCACGGTATAAGAAACAACCTGCATTCTATTGTCGAATACATGAAAATGGCGTTTGCTTGTTTTAATTTTGCACTGTTCAATTCTGTTTTCTTGTTGTTGTAACTCTGGTTCTTTCTGACGATCTCGTACTCAAGGCGTGTTTATTTCTGGTACTGAGAGGAGGTCATATGACTGATGAGAAAAAGGCTGAGCCGGGTGTATTGAAAAGTACTCTGTCAATTAATCTTCATACTTATTATGCGATTCGTTTGTGGGAAGGTCGCAAGCCTGAGCCTGGTGCTGATAAGTCTGAGCGTCGTCGCAGAATCATTGGTATGCCAGGTGTTATTTCAAGGGCAAAAATCGCATCAAAAGATTCTGAGAATGACAATCCGTGGGCAGATATGTTTTTGTTCAACCTTGAGGAAAAACTGAGCAAATCCAAACAGGAGATCGATTTACTGGTTGAACAACTGAATGAGGTTTTACGGAATGTGCCGGGGGATATTATTATTTCTGGTGTTGCATCAACCAGTCCTGTCAACATTGGTGTGCACAGCCGATCGCCTCTGGGGTATAAGAGCGTCTGGTTACTTGTGGGATATGATGAGTTGGTGCTCAAAGCCTTTCAGGCGTTTCATTATGGTCTTATCGCCCGGGCGCGTCGTGATGAGCTCCTGAATGCCGGTGGACATGCGGTACGTCAGATCTGCGCCCTTGCACAGAGCTATAAAACTGTGCCCGCAACCAGAAGTGATATTTCTTCAGGATCACAAAAAGGAAAAGAGGCTATTAGCCGCTACGGTATGCCTGATCCTGATGTCCTTAGTGGAAAGAAACGTTCCTCTTTTTCTGCTCCTCTTAAATAATCTGGTAACACTATGCGTCTCTATTTATGCGAAAAACCTTCACAGGCCAGTGACATTGCCAGAGTGCTTGGGGCTGCCAGACGCGGTGAAGGCCTGATTGAAGGTAACGACTTTGTTGTGACATGGGCTTTTGGTCATTTGCTGGAGCAGGCTCCACCGGAGGCGTACGGTGAGCAGTATGGCAGTCCCTGGAGCATTGAGGTTCTGCCGGTTATTCCTGAAGAGTGGCAGATGGTGGTGAAGGATAAGGTCGCCAGGCAGTTTAATGTTATCAGGCGTCTTCTCGGTAAGGCAGATGAAGTAGTGATTGCCACCGATGCTGATCGGGAAGGCGAAATTATTGCCAGAGAACTGCTTGATTATTGTGGCTATACAGGAGTAGTTCGACGCCTCTGGTTATCCGCACTGGATGAGAGCAGTATCAGGGAAGCGCTGGGCAGAATACTTCCAGGAGAGGAAACTGCGCGTTTATATGAGGCCGGTAAGGGGCGCAGCCGGGCAGACTGGCTGACGGGGATCAACCTGACGCGTTTGTACACGATGAAAGCCAGGGAGTGCGGCGTGTCTGGTGTTCTCTCGATTGGCAGGGTGCAGACTCCCACGCTTGCGATGGTGGTCAGACGGGATGCGGAAATTAAAAATTTTATCCCGGTACCTTACTGGCAACTGAACCTCTGGCTTGAGAAAGACAACGTGCGTTTTCGCGCAGTCTGGGTTGCGGCAGAGCAGTACTGTGATGCGGAAAAGCGGTGCGTGAATGTGCAGGCTGCCACAAGCGTCCAGTCGCAGTGTCGTCAGGCCGGTGTTGCTGTAGTCAGAGAGGTCAGCAGCAAAAGAGAGAAGACGCCGCCTCCGCTTTGTTTTTCACTCGGTACACTGCAGGAGGTCTGCTCGAAAAAATTTGGTTTAGGTGCGCAGGCCGTTCTTGATATAGCCCAGTCGTTGTACGAAAAACACAAGGCAACGACGTATCCCCGTACTGACTGTGGTTATCTGCCGGTATCAATGCATAAAGAAGTGCCGGAGGTTCTGGCGGCTGTGGCAAACACCGATCCGGACATTGCCCCTGAACTGGCAAAACTCACTCCTGATATTGTTTCCAGAGTCTGGAATGATAAGAAGATCACTGCGCATCATGCGATTATCCCCACCCGTCAGGCGTTTAATATTGGTGCCCTGAGTGATAACGAACTCAGGGTTTACCGGTTAATCCGTCAGCATTATCTGGCTCAGTTTTTACCCGTGCAGGAAGCGGACGTCACTGAAGCCACTTTTGTTGTTGCCGGGCAGTTATTTGGCACGCGAGGACGGGTGGAAGTGGTGAAAGGATGGCGTGCGCTTTTTATTGCAGATGCGCCGCATGATGAAGATGAGGGGGGCGATACAGAGCAGACAATGCCTCTGCCTGTTCTGGCTAAGGGGGATGAATGTCGTCTTGTTGAAGCTGAACTGAAAGAGATGAAAACCACGCCTCCGCGTCACTATACGGAGGGCACGCTCATTGCTGCGATGAAAAATGCGGCGGGAATGGTGAGCGATCCGGCACTGAAAAAAGTGTTACGCGAGAATGCCGGACTGGGCACGGAAGCAACCCGTGCTGAAATACTGGAGACACTGTTCACCCGCAAATATATTGAGAAACAGGGTAAGCATATCCGGGCAACACAACTGGGGGCAGAGTTGATAGCAGGATTACCTGAGGTGCTGACCAGTCCGGGAACCACGGCACTGTGGGAGCAGGCCCTGGATGATATTGCACAGGGTAAACTGTCGCTGGCATCATTTATGGAGAAGCAGAAACAGTGGCTGAATCACCTCGTCTCGGGAGCCCGACGGCAGCAGTTGCAGATTACGGCACCAGTGACGCCGGCATGCCCACTTTGCCAGGGCAGAATGCGGAAGCTGAAAGGTAAGAACGGAGAGTTCTGGAGTTGCCAGCGTTACCCGGAGTGTAAAGGCGTGATTTCAGAGCAGAAAACGTCACACAGTAAACGCGGCGGCAGAAAAATTAAAAAGCGTGGATGATGATTACTTCCTTTTTTTTATTTGTTAAAGTGCATACGCTTTGATGCGTACCCTGCTGACCACAGTAAAAAGAGCGGGCAGCTCTGAGGTCCGGTGATCCGTTTTTCACACCGACGGGATCACAAGGCGCATATACTCCGTGAAAACCGCGTCGGGAGCGATCCCCGGAGCTTGATGAGATAAACTTCAGGGCTGGTAACCCCGGGCACCGTTTTTACGGTGCCCTTTTTATTTTGGTGTTGACTTTCTTTGTGTGAGCTTTAAATATGACATGGCTAACTTGTCGCTCCGGCGACCACCAATGTTCCATAGTGGCCTGTGAGGAACGCCTTCGGGTGGCCCATGTCGCTCCGGCGACCACCAATGTTCCATGTGGCCTGTGAGGAACGCCTTCGGGTGGCCCATGTCGCTCCGGCGACCACCAATGTTCCATGTGGCCTGTGAGGAACGCCTTCGGGTGGTCAGTTTTACACCTCCGTAGCCTGAAAGGAGCTGTGAGTACTGAAGGGATACATCCCTGACGTACGGGCAAATCTGCACACCTTTGAGAGCAGATGTCACCGCTTTTTACGTGTGATGAAGGCTTTTTTTACTGCACAGACAGCCGGAAATACAGCTGATTCCGGCCCCCCGACGGGAACTATCACACCCGTCAGGGGCGGTGGTGTTCTCCGTCATATCTTTTTTTATCCATGGAGAACACATCATGTCTGCAACAAATACTTCTTCTGCAAAAGCTGAATACTTCAATCTGACCGTAAAAGGTCTGGGGTACCTCAGTAATGTACGTCAGGTTAACCATCAGAATGGCTCGTTCCTTTGCTGCGTGATTAACGCACTGAGTGGACCAACGGACAATCCGTCCTATACGCGTTTTGATGTTACGGTTGTTGGTAAAGATGCAACCACCCTGATCTCTCGCTGCCAGAAAGCAGTGGATGAGGACCGTAAGGTTTTGCTTGGCTTTGCGTTAAGCAACCTGGCCACCGATATCTTCACCCTGAACAAGGGAGAGCATGCCGGTGAGCAGCGCGTCAGTCTGAAAGCCCGCCTGATCAAGGTTGACTGGATTAAAATAGGCCAGGAGCAGGTCTATAAGGCTGAAAAAGCGGAGTCCCTGCCACCGCAAAATGGCCCAACTAAACGTCAATACGCAGAAAACTCTTTCTGATCGTATTTTCCTCAGCCTCCCTGATGATGAAAACAGACCACCATCAGGGAGGTCTGTTTTCTTATCGTTTTTGCAAACTTTAAGGAAACACATATGAACCGTCAAAACGGCATTCTTGCAGCTGCGGCTGGCTATACATTACCCCTGGAAATTCTCAAAAGTACGCGTGGATATTATATTGGCACTCAGTGTTTTGAGGGGCCGGTGTCCCGTGAATCTGAAGAGTATTTCAAAAAACATGATCAGGCTGAACAGGCGCTGAAAAATGGCACCTGGACACAGCGTTGTGACTGGTAATGAGGGGGGAGTATGGCTTCACGTGGCGTAAACAAAGTCATCCTGCTTGGGCATCTGGGACAGGATCCGGAGGTCAGGTACTTTCCTAACGGTGGTGGTGCAGTGGCGAATTTGTCACTGGCGACCAGTGATACCTGGAAGGATAAACAGAGCGGTGAAATGAAGGAAGTGACCGAATGGCACCGCATTGTTATTTATGGAAAACTGGCAGAAATCGCCGGAGAGTACCTTCGTAAGGGCTCTAAGGTCTATATCGAAGGTCAACTGAAAACCCGTAAGTGGTTTGACCAGCAGAACGGTGTGGACCGTTATTCAACTGAGGTTGTTGTGGGAGTGAATGGTGTCATGCAGATGCTGGGTTCACTGCGTCAGCAGGGCACTGCCGGTAATGGTGCTTCTGCACCTGCACAAGGGGGCTGGGGACAGCCGCCGAAGACGGCCGGACAGGCTGGTCGTGCACCCCAGACAACATCAACGGGTAATGGTGCACCACCAATGGACTTTGACGATGATATTCCCTTTATGGGGCTCGGGTATGGCATGGAACGACGAATTATTCATGCCATGTAACATCAACCATGGGGCGTTACGCCCCACTTTTTTATCCGGAGGTTCCGTGAGTGAAAAAGTTAATAAAACCAGCCTGATACATGATGCGGCGTTCAGGAAGACACTGAAGGACCCTGCAGCCGCGAGGGACTTTCTTGAACAGGTATTGACACCGTATCAGAAATCCCGCTGTAATCTTGATACAATAGAACTTGAACCCACGACGTTTGTGGCAGAAAGTTTACGCCAGTCTGCCTGCGATGTTTTGCTCAGCATGAAGACAAATGACGGGAAGGACGGGTACATTTATACTTTAATAGAGCACCAGAGTTCGCCGGATAAATTTATCCCACTGCGCATGATGCGTTATATCCTGGCGGTGATGGAGCAGCATATTGAAGAGCATAAGTGTGCGCCAGTAGTGATCCCGGTGCTGTTTTATCATGGTGCAAAGCGGCCATATCCGTATCCGATGAACTGGGTGGATTGTCTGGATGACCCGGCGTACGGACGCGAGATTTATGGCGAGCAAAAGCCATTCAGCCTGGTGGATGTCAGCACGCTTACCGATGATGAAATTGAACACTATCACCGGATGGCGGCGCTGATGTTCACGATGAAGTCCGGCACCAGTGGTGATGTGATTGAGCTGATTGGTAAATCAATCACACTGACGGATAAGTATGGCAGCAGCGTTCACCAGAATATCGTGCTGACTTATCTGATGGAACTTTACCAGATGGATTTTGCTGAACTTTCTGAAGCAGTATCCACACACTATCCCAGCCACAAGGGGGTTATTATGACGATAGCAGAGCAACTGGAAGAGAGAGGTCTGAAGAAAGGTCTGGAGAAAGGTCTGGAGAAAGGTCGTGCTGAAGAGCGCTCCAGATTAGTGCTCATGATGAGACAAAAGGGAAAATCTCTGGAGGAAATCAAAGATTTTCTGGATCTGACAGATGAGCAGTTGCTGCAGGCCCTGGATTACGTCCCGGTGCAGCGTAATGGTGCGCTAAATCAGGACTGAATAACCGGAAGACTCTGTTCCCTTTTACACCACGCCTGCCTTGTGCAGGCGTTTTTTTGGTAGTTTCTGGCAGTGACAGATATTGAGCTGACTGGTAAATCAATCACACTGACGGATAAGTATGGCAGCAGCGTTCACCAGAATATCGTGCTGACTTATCTGATGGAACTTTACCAGATGGATTTTGCTGAACTTTCTGAAGCAGTATCCACACACTATCCCAGCCACAAGGGGGTGATTATGACGATAGCAGAGCAACTGGAAGAGAAAGGTCTGGAGAAAGGTCGTGCTGAAGAGCGCTCCAGATTAGTGCTCATGATGAGACAAAAGGGAAAATCTCTGGAGGAAATCAAAGATTTTCTGGATCTGACAGATGAGCAGTTGCTGCAGTCTCTGGATTACGTCCCGGTGCGGCGTAATGGTGCGCTTAACCAGGACTGAATAACCGGAAGACGCTGTTCCCTTTTTACACCACGCCTGCCTTGTGCAGGCGTTTTTTTTGTCAACCGGAAATCAGTTGTTCATTGAGCCGGTCTGGACTTCTTCTGCAAATTGACCTCTGACTTTATCACTTCACCGCAGAGGTAACTTCCTGATGAAAACATCCCTTCTTCTTTCCGTGCTGTCCGCCTGCGTACTTCTGACTGGCTGTCAGGGGCAGCAAAAACTGCTGCAGCGGGATGCGGCTGTTCCGGTACCGTCGGTGACGGTCAGCAATAATGTCCGTCCGGCCAGCCCTGATATGTACGCGGGGACGACCGTGCCCGAGGTGGTGCGTTATGACCGCTATCTGCTGGTTAACACTCATCCGGATGCGGTACAGCGGGATCCCCTTTCCCAGATGATTGACATCCGTATTCCGGCATCCCTGAAGCCGACGGTGGCAGATGCGATGCGTTATGCCCTGAAACAGTCGGGCTACACGCTCTGTGCCACCGGACCGGCCAACGGGGTGCTTTATCGTCAGGCGTTGCCGGCAGTGCAGTATCAGACGGGGCCGCTCAGGTTGCGTACCGCCCTGCAGATGATGGCCGGTCCGGCGTGGCAACTTGAAGTTGATGATGTGCAACGGGTTGTCTGTCACAGCCTGCGGGAAGGTTATCAGTTGCCGCCGGGCCAGCTGGCGCCGGTACCGGCCGGTGTCAGGGGCGCAGGAGCGGGGCTTAAAAAATGAGTGAAAAAAAACAGAAGACATTACCGTCAGTGCATTCATCTCCTCTTGATGGGTGGACCTGTGTGTCACCCATGCTTTCCGTGGGATTTGTACTGACCGTTCTGGTGGCGACCATTCTGGCGGTTTGCGGCCTCTATCGTTACAGCGGGGAGCAGGATGAACGCATTGCCGCACTGGAGGGGCAAATGAAAACGTATTCAGATGCTCTCGCGTTGTCGGGAAGTGAGCTGGAACCGCTCAGGTCCCAGCTGGCTGAAACCGAAAAACAGCTGAAAAGCGTGACGGAGCGACTGACATTGCTGGAGCAACGACCTGTACTGACGGAGGAAGAGCATGCACGCACTGGTCAGATGGCCGCCAGCCTGGCATCACTGCAGGCCACGCTGGCGCAGCAGGGAGAAACGCTTCGTGCGTATGACCTGCGACTGGAGAAGCTGGAGAAGGCACCATTCACCCCGGTATCACCGTCATCTGCGAAAGGAACGGGCACGGTGAAGAGCACACCGGCGGTCACGCCACGCCAGAAAAAGGGCTCTTCCGGCGTTTCAGTTATCAGCCGCAGCGCACCGTTTGTGCTGACAGGTACGGAGCAGCGTGGCGGACGCACATATGCTGCGGTGGCTCCCCGTGGATTTACCCGTCTTTCAGATGTGACGCTGCTGGGTGAAGGGGAGAGCACGGCCGGCTGGATGCTTGAGCGTGCCGGACGGGGAGAAGCCTCGTTCCGGGTGAACGGACGTCAGGTCCGGGTCATGGTGGAGTGATGAAATGAAAATGAAGAATCTGTCACCGGTGCTCATGCTGCTCATTTCCCTGCAGACGGTGGCTGCCGTACGGGAGAGTGCGCCCGAGGGCACACGCACGCAGGCCTCTTCGCAGGTCAGTACCACCACTCAGGCGCTGCAGCAACAGGCCGCTCAGTGGGGCGTCACTGAGGAGGATTACCGTCGATACCGGGCTCTGATGGAGGGACCGCGGGGGATGCAGTCCCCCGGTCTGGATCCGCTGACGGTGCTGGGGATTGAAGCACGGACGGATGCGGAACGCCGGCAGCTGGCTGAGAAATGGGTGAAGGCCGAATATGAGCGGACTGAGAAGGAACTGGCATTTCAGCGGGAAGTCAATGCGGCCTGGAAGCGCCTTTATCCGGGCGTTATGCCGGTCAGCCTGGGGAAAGGGGGCGGGCTGCTGAACGACAACGGCGGACGGCTGGCGTTGTTTGTGAAAGCGAAAGACTGTGGCACCTGTGATGCACGACTGGCATCAGTGCTGTCTTCGGGGCGGCAGGTGGATATTTATCTGGTTGACAGTCAGGGCAGTGACAATCTGCTGCGGCAGTGGGCACTGGAGCACGATATCCCTGTGGACCGGGTGAGAAGCCGCCATATTACCCTGAATCATGATGCCGGTCGCTGGCTGCGTTTTGGTGAAGGCAGAATGCCGGTTGTACTGCAGCAGGGAGCGGACGGATGGCGCGTGGCAGCCTTCTGACAATGGCGCTGTTGAGCATGGCTGTCAGCACTCTCTGCCGGGCGGGGGCGCATGATATCCCTGAGGGGTATGTGCGCGTGGCTACCGTGCATGGTGTGCCTGCAGAAGTGCTCTATGCCGTCTCTCTGACAGAGACGGTGATGGCGCCCTCTGCGATTGCCGGTGTGATGAAAAAACGGGATGCGGATTTCCGCCTTCCGTCCGTTGCACGTCCCTGGCCGTGGACCATCAATGTGGCGGGTAAGGGCTACCGCTATGCCAGTCGCCTGGAAGCCTGGCAGGCACTTCAGGTTTTTCTGACACGGTATCCGGCCCGGCGGATTGACGTGGGAATTGCTCAGGTCAATCTGGGCTGGAACGGGCACCGTTTCTCCTCCACATGGGCGGCATTTGATCCGTACATCAGTCTGAACACCGCAGCGACCATCCTGAGTGAATGCCGTCGTCGTCATCCTGTCAGCTGGCTGCAGGCGGCCGGTTGTTATCATCATCCGGCAGGTGGTGCTCCGGCAGTACGCTACACCGCAGTGGTCAGACAACATCTTGAGCGTCTTCATCGTGATGCGGTGAAGACCGCAGAGCAGCATGACGGCCTGACCGCCATGCATCCCCGTTATATCTGGACAGAACCCCGGGAGTGATACCTGTGAAACGATATGTAATGACGGCAGTGTGGCCCCTGCTGCTGTGCGCGGCTCAGGCTGGCGCGGAACTCAGGGTTATTGCGGACCTTGGCGGCAGTGATGCCTCCGTGTTTTATGAGGCAATCAACCGCCAGGAGGGGAGCAGTACGCCTCCCCCGGTTACGGCGCCTCTGCCGGCGCAGGGAGAGACGCTGGCGCTGCCCGTGACCACGCCGGAAATGACGCCGGGTGAGGTGACGCCGCGACCACTGCAGTTGCCGGGGATCGGGGCGCTGTTTCTGGTGGGAGACGATGCGCTTTCCCGTCAGTGGCTGCAGGCGAATGCGGCCGCTCTCCGTGAGCGGCAGGCTGTCGGTATGGTTGTCAGCGTGGCGGATGAAAACAGCCTGAGAACGCTGCGTGAGCTGGCGCCCGGCGTGATGATGGTGCCATCATCGGGGTCAGCACTGGCACGCCGTCTGCAGCTGAATCACTGGCCGGTACTGATAACGGACAGCGGAATATCCGGGGTGGTGACACCGTGATGCTGCGGCAAATGACGGATATTGTGCCGGATAAGATACCGTACGGCGTTCTGCTGTGTGTCCTGACCGTGTTGTTCCTGCTTTTCCCCGTCCTGTGTGGTCGCCGCCGGCGTCGTGAACGCGCCAGTGAGTGGCGTCACCGCCATTACCGGCGCAAGGCTGAGCGTGTGCTGGCGCAACTGTCGTCGTTGCCGGAGGGTGGTGCAGGCGTGAAATACCTGCGAAAAATTAACCCGTATGTGTTTGAAGAACTGCTGCTTCTGGCGTTTGAACGCAGGGGAATGCGGGTTATCCGCAATTCCCGCTACAGCGGCGACGGAGGGCTGGACGGACAGGTGCTGATTGACGGCGAGCGGTGGCTGATTCAGGCCAAACGCTATGGCCGCACCATCCGACCGTCACATATCGATGATTTTGGTGAATTACTGCGTCGTGAAGGTTGTCGTGGATTTTTTGTTCACACCGGGCGTACGGGACCGGCCAGCCGGGCACGGCTTGTGCTGTGGCCGGATATTGAACTGGTCAGCGGACAGCGTCTGCTGAAACTGCTGAACGGGCGATTACTGACCGGTGAACTCACCGGAGAAAAGCGAAGATGACAGGAGAGCGGGGATGAACGTTTCATTTACTGAACAGGTGCAGAGGAATATGCCGCAATGGGCGAATGAACCTTTACGGGCATGGGATGCGGCAGAGTTTGCGGCAATGTCGGATTTTATTACGGAACACTACTGGACGGGGCAGGGCAGCATCAATGTATTCCGCATTGTGGGGACAGACCATCCACAGTATGCCGGCATGAGCTGGCTGGAGTTGCTGGAGCGCGGTAAGCGTATGGATATCAATATCCCGTTGGTGGAGAAGAACCCGGGGTATTACACGCAGGCAGAACAACTGCATGCCGGGATGAGTTTTGTCAGCACGGATGGCATTCACTGGTATGTCAGTGCTGATGGTAATCACCGCAGTTGTCTGGCCCGCTTTCTGTTTCACCTGCAGGGAGAGGAGCGCACACAGCTTCACAACGTGGCCCAGAGCATTTATCACGCAGACCGGGCGTTCTGGTCTGCCTGTCGGGAAATTCACAATCTGGCTGATGTTCTCTCCCGGCATGGTGTGTATCTTCGTCTGCAGACCCGGCGGCAGTGTGTTTCCCGCGAAGACCTGGCCTGCTGGAAAGTGGACCGTTTCAGAACAGAGGCTCAGCTGACAGTGGATGACGGACGGGCTGGCGGACATGCGTCTGCGGAGTATAAGGCATTGTTACTGAATGCAGCAGACGCATGGCGGGAGGTGAGGAGATTGCAGAACAGAGCTGAGGCGTTGTCAGCGTCACCGGAGACAGATATCCCCCGCTCATGGTGGCTGCGTCTTTTACAGCGAGGACGCGGACATGAGTAACCGTTATGTTATTGAGGCGTTACTGAGGCCTGCTGTGGAGTTCAATACGGCCGTGGTTGCGGCAACGGCAGCCGGTGTCTGTGTGACAGCTCCCTGGGCGGTGGCGCTTGCGCCTTCGGTCAGTTATGTCACAGCTGCCGGATTTGGCGTTCTGGCGGCTGTCCGTTTCCGCCAGGGCATGAAAATCATCCGCTACCGACGCAATCTGCGTCGGTTACCCCGCTATGTGATGAGCACGCGGCAAATTCCTGTCAGCCGTCAGCGACTGTTTCTGGGGCGGGGATTTCGCTGGACACAGAAGCATACCCAGCGTCTGCAGGATACGCTGCGGCCGGAGGTGGCGCATTATCTGCTGCCCGGAGGACTTTACCGGGCTGCGCGCTGGCTTGAAATGAAAACGGAACACCGGCTGCCCGGGCTGGGGCAGTGGCTTCGTCGTGATTCGCCGCTGAACCCGGTTCGTCCCCTGCCACCGGTGGGCGGGAATCCGGCCCTGCACGGTATTGAACCGGATGAGCAGGATGTGACACTGGCACTGGGTGAGCGTGTGGGGCACACCATTGTCTACGGCACCACGCGTGTGGGTAAAACCCGTCTGGCAGAGTTGCTGGTCACCCAGGATATCCGGCGGGGAGAAGTGACCATCGTTTTTGATCCCAAGGGGGATGCAGATCTGCTGCTGCGGGTCTGGGCTGAAGCGCACCGGGCCGGGCGGGGGGATGAGTTGTATATCTTTCATCTTGGCTGGCCTGAAATTTCAGCCCGTTACAATGCGGTGGGACGCTTTGGTCGTGTATCGGAAGTGGCTTCCCGTGTTGCCGGTCAGTTGTCCGGTGAAGGTAATTCGGCGGCTTTCCGGGAGTTTGCCTGGCGCTTTGTCAATATCATTGCCCGCGCCCTGGTGGCCCTCGGTGAGCGTCCGGACTATATGCTGATTATGCGGTATGTGAACAACATCGCGGACCTCTACATTCGCTATGCGGGGAAGGTGATCCGTGAGCGTCTGCCCGGACTGGAGCAGATTATCGCGAATAACCAGAGTGTTCTCAGCGAGGACGATGTGCCCAGGACCATGCAGAACCAGCCGGATGCGGTGCGGATCTGGTCGATTGAAATGGCACTGAGCAGTGAGGAAGGTAAAAAAATATACGATCCGATTCTGGATGGACTGCGCAGTGCTGTCCGCTATGACCGTACGTATTTTGACAAAATCGTGGCTTCCCTGCTGCCGTTACTGGAAAAACTCACCACCGGCAGGATTGCAGAGCTGCTGGCGCCGGACTATCTGGATATGAGCGATGCGCGCCCCATTTTTGACTGGGAACAGGTGATCCGCAAAAAGGCGGTGGTTTATATCGGCCTCGATGCGCTCAGTGACAGTGAGGTGGCCAGTGCCGTGGGAAATTCGATGTTTGCGGACCTGGTGAGTGTGGCAGGGCATATATACAAACACGGTATGCATGCCGGTCTGCCCGGTCTGCCGGCTGGCGGGGCGGGTAAAAATGTGGTGAACCTGCACTGTGATGAGTTTAACGAACTGATGGGCGATGAATTCATTCCGCTCATCAACAAGGGGGGCGGCGCCGGAATGCAGGTGACCGCGTACACCCAGACGTCATCGGATATTGAAGCGCGTATTGGTAATGCGGCCAAAACGGCGCAGGTTCAGGGGAACTTTAACAACATGATCATGCTGCGCGTCAGGGAGAACCGGACGGCGGAATTGCTGACCACACAACTGCCCCAGGTGGAGATTTACACGAAGACGCTGGTCTCCGGTCATCAGGATACGGCAGATGTGTCAGCCGGTCAGGATTTCACCTCCAGTACCCAGGATCGCGTCGGGACGGTGAAAGTCCCCCTGCTGGAGCCCGCAGATATTGTCACGCTGCCCAAGGGGCAGGCATTTGCCCTGCTGGAAGGTGGACAGTTATGGAAGATCCGGATGCCGCTGCCGGCAGGTGATACGGATGATGTGCTGATGCCGGAGAGTATTTCCCGGGTGGCGGAGGCGATGCGACAGAATTATCACTCCGGTGAAGGATGGTGGAATGCACCACCTTCAGTACAGGCGATAGCGACGGAGGAGGGAGGTGACCATGGCGGAAGCACGTCGTGATGCAGAACGCAGTCCGCAGTCCCGCCCTCCCCGTCAGCATGGGTTGCTGTACAATCTGGTGTGGGGCTGGCCATGGGCTCTGGTGGGGCTGCTCCTCTCCTCACTGTTACTGAGTCTGCTGATTGAGTATGCAGGTATGACGTTTTTCTGGCCTGATGAGGGGGCGTCACACAGTCGTGCCGTCATGAATACAGAGCTGGGCTGGCTGTCGACGGAGTTCACGCGCAGCCTGCTGCTGTCCACGCCGTCAGTGACGGTACCGGGCTGGATTTCCTTGGCGTATCAGTGGCTGTTTGTGGAAAGTGGTATGCAGTCATGGCTGCAGTCGCAGCAGGCGGTAACGGCGGCGGGGCGTAGTGTGTCGCAGTTCAGCGGAGAGCTGAGCCAGTGGCTGGCATATCATCTTCATGATTACCTGCTGGCAACGGTTTATGTGACGGTGGTGACGATGGTCAGGGTGATTATTCTCGTGCTGTCCGTGCCACTGTTCGTGATGGTGATCCTGGTGGCCGTGGTTGAGGGGCTGGGCAGACGTGATCTGCGCCGGTATGGTGCCGCGTATGAATCCAGCTTTGTTTATCACCATGCGAAAAAGTCCATTAAACCGGCGATATATATTCCCTGTATTCTCTATCTTTCCTGGCCGACGGCCGTGTACCCGAATCTGCTGATATGGCCGGCGGCCATGCTGCTGGGTATGGCTGTCACCGTGACAATGGCATCCTTCAAGAAATATTTATAATCCACAGAGGCCGGACACCCTGATGCAAAACTTGTTTTGTGGCAGGGTGTCGGCAGACAAGCCACGCCCTTACGGTCAGTGCGCGTCAGTGTCCGGGTAATGCCAGCGCCGGAATAACAACAATGTTGACGAAAACAATGAACATCGTGATGGCCTTGACGACGTCATAGATCCACGGGGGGGCAACGTGGTTCTTCATAAATGAAAAAATACACAACACAAACCCAGGTCAGAAGGAACAGGGCCCAGAACGGAAGAGCGGTGCGGAGAAATTCCATGCTGATGTGTTTCCTCTTTTATTGTTAATGAGGTGTCATTAACGGGAAACTGTAGTGATGCCGTGTTTTAATAAACAGGAATAAATCATTCAGGATGGAATGAATTTATTTGAACAGGCCTGGAACAGCGTGATGCAGAAACTGGCAATGCTGACCGCCCCTTTATCCACCCCCGTGTATTCTCCCGTAAAAATTTTCAGTTTTGCAAATAGAGTTTATCGCTGATCCCTCCCCCTGCCTTACGCATGCTGTACGCACCCATTGATTCTGACGGAGGTGCGTATGTTTTCTCTTCCTGCATTATCCCGGAAAACGGCCGGTCTGACGGGGACCGCCGGGATGATGCTTCTCGTGACCCTGGTTCTGCCCGTTCAGGCCGCTGAAAAGGATGAGTTGGCGACGGTCATGCGCCAGCTTGATCAGGTCCGTGCGGCGCTTGATCGGGCCAGAACGGCGTCCCTTCAGGCCACGCCCCACGACGGGCGTTATTTTTTCGACTATCCGCGTGCTCAGGCTGACATTCAGACCATGCAGGAGGGGATCGACCGTTATCTCACGCCCTCCCGGGCGCAACCACGTAACGGCAGTGCCGTGACCGGTGAATACCGGCGGGAGCGTCCCTGATGGCACTGACGTCGGCACAGGCTGCGGCCTTTAAGGTGGCATCCGGAGATGTGGATCTGAACGTGCTGCATCTGTCCTTGCTGGGATTACTGATTGCCGTTCTCTTTCTCTGGGCTGCCTGGGGACTGTCGGATGTCTGGTCTGGCTGGCGAAACGGTGACGTCAGGGAGTCTGCGTTTATCTGGTTTACTGCCCGCACTGTTCTGCTGCTGGTTGCCAGCATCTGGATGTTTGCGGGTTGATTCATGGTGTGACTTTTTAAGGAGAAATCTATGCGTAAAAAAGGGCTTACTGTCAGCCGTCTGCGCCTGATGGCGCGTCTGGCGGGAATGGCCATGGTGACGTTTCTGCTGGGCAGTCTGACACCGGCACTGGCCGATCTGCCGCAGATTGAACCGCCGTCGTCCGGTGGTGGTGGCGGACTTTTCGGGCAAATCAAAGGTTATTTCCAGGATGGCATTGTGCTGATTGGTCTGGTGATCGCCGCGGCTGCCTTTGTGAAAGTGGCGGAGGCGGCCGTTACCACGTTTTCAGAGGTGCGGGACGGCAAGACGGGCTGGGGGCAGTTCGGGGCCATTATTGTGGTGGGGGTGGTACTGCTGGTCGCGGTCATCTGGCTGCTTGGTAAATCCGCGTCCATCATCCTGTAAGCAACAGTGGGAGCTGGTTATGGAGACCATTCGTTTTCTGCCCGACCGTCTGAACGCCGAACCAACGGTGTTCAGGGGGTTCACCACCCCGGAACTGGGGCTGGCTGCACTGACCGGGTTCTTCACCGGTCTGCTGTGGTCACTTCCTTTTGTGCCGGTGTTCGGGTGGGTGATTATACCCACCGGCGCCCTGCTGACCCCGCTGGTTCTTGTCTGGACCGGGGGGGCATGGATCAGCCGTCTGAAGCGGGGGAAACCGGATAACTGGCTATGGCAGCGTCTTGAGGAGAAAAAAGCGGCGCTGGGCGTGGGACGCTCCGGGCTTATCAGGGAGGCCCGGGGCTGGTCCCTGCGCCGTACCCGTGTCAGAGGGGGTAAATCATGAGCCGTTTTCGTCATGCCCTGAAGGATCGTGATCAGCATATTCTGACGCTGAGGGTGTTCAGCGGTGTGCTGTGCGGACTTCTTCTTATGGTCACTATCGGGTGGATGACGGCCCCTGACCGGCTGACCATTCATAATCCGCCGGATCTGCGTTCCGGCAGTACGCGTCCGTGGTGGGAAGTTCCTCCGTCAACGGTCTATTCCTTTGCGTTCTACATTTTTCAGCAACTGAATGCCTGGCCGAAAAATGGCGAGGTGGATTATCCGGCGAAAATACATGCACTGTCGGCCTATCTGACACCGTCATGCCGGGAGATCCTGGAGACGGATGCCCGTCGTCGTAAGGATGCAGGAGAGCTGCTGGATCGTGTTCGTGTGGTGTATGAGATCCCTGAGCACGGTTACGGCGGACGTTACAACCGTGACCCGGTCACGGTGGAGGGGCGGGACAACTGGCTTGTCCGTCTCGACCTGGTGGCGGATGAGTATTTTCATGCAGAGCCGGTCAAACGGGCACTGATCCGCTATCCGATGAAAGTGATGCGGATGGAGGGCGATCCGGAGCGTAATCCGTTTGGTCTTGTGCTGGACTGCTACAGCTCCACGCCACAGCGTCTGGAAGCCGTGAAGGGAGGTGGTGAATGAAAGCCGGCATTGTGTGCAGTCTGCTGCGTCCTGCCGTCATGATGATGTCGTTGTCAGTGCTGAGTCTGACGGCACAGGCGGATGAACTGATGAAGTGGGAGCGTATACCGCTGAATATCCTGCTGAAGGTGGGGCAGGAGCGGGTGATTTTTGCGGATAAAAATGTGCGGGTGGGCTTCCCTCCGGCGCTGAATGGAAAACTGCGGGTCCAGAGTACCGGTGGTGCGGTCTACCTGAAGGCAGACAGTGCATTTCCGCAGACCCGGGTTCAGCTGCAGGATGTGGAAAGCGGGGAAATGATCCTGCTGGATGTCACTGCGGGGGAAAAGGGAACCACGGAGCCCGTGCGTATCGTGTATGACGGAGACGTGAGTACGGTCAGCCGTGCTGCCGGGAGTGATGTACAGACTGTGAAAAGTCGCAGCAGCAACGGGAAGGCGGGGATGGATAATGGTACTCAGGCCCGTCGCACGGAGCCCCGTTATGCTGAGCCCCTGCCGGTGCTGTTGACCCGGTATGCGGCACAGTCCCTGTATGCACCACTGCGCACCCTTGAACCGGTGGCGGGGATCAGACCGGTGGTGCCACATCTTCCCCGGCAGATCACCACGGTTTATCCGTCAGAGCCGCTGACTGTTTCACCGGTGGCGGCATGGGCAGCCGGTGGCCGGACGGTGGTGGCCCTGAAACTCACCAGTACGGTAAGCAGGCGTATTGTGCTTGATCCCCGGGCCCTTCAGGGGCGTTTTGTGGCGGCGACTTTCCAGCATCGCTGGCTGGGTGCTGCCGGTACGCCGGAAGATACCACGATGCTGTATGTGGTGACGGCGGGCAGTCCGGAGAAGGCGTTTGTGGAAGAGCCTGTAACGTCCCGCAGGGGCGGGGAGGTGACGCATGCAGATTAAGTCCAACGCGCTGGTGAAATTTGTGGTGCCCGCTGTTGTTCTGGTGGGGCTTGCAGTCACGATGAAAAGCTGCAAAACGCAGGAAAATGTTGCTGACCGCGGGGAGCAGGCCCGGACCTTATCCGGATTATCGTCAGAAGAGCTACGGGCTCTTGGGGTGGAAGGTGACACGCCGGAAGACACATTACGGACGCTGGTCGCCCGTATGAACCAGGTGCGGGACAATCAGAGAACGCTGGAGAAACAGAACTCGCAACTTCTTAAGGATAACGAGCAGCTGCGCAGGCGGAGCACGGATGTGTCCGGTCAGGTGAATGACGCTGTGGCAGGGGTGCAGAAAACCTACGAACAGAAGCAGCGGGAACTGCAGGAGCAGCAGCATTCCCTGATGTCGCAGATTGACGCCATGAAAGATCAACTGAGCCGGGCAGAGACGCTCAGTCGCCGCCAGGAAAGCGATATCCCGCCGGGGCTCGGGCTTGATGCGGGCGGCGGCAGTGGCGTGGTGATTACGCAGGGGGCTGACGGGCTGATGTGGGTAAGTCCGGCCGATCAGTCTCAGGATGATCCCCTGAGCAGCAGTGGTTCAAAGGGAGGCCCTCGTTTTCCGACCTCATTCCTTGAGGACAACGCACTGAGTCGTCAGAAGGCTGAGTATGAGCAGCAGGTGAAGGGATACAGCAATGAACAGCAGCGAGCCACCACACAGGCGGTCTACACGCTGCCGGAAAATTCAACGCTGACAGGCAGTCGTGCGATGACGGCCCTGCTGGGGCGGGTGCCGATCAACGGCACCGTGACGGACCCTTACCCGTTCAAGATCCTGGTCGGGCGTGACAACCTCACGGCAAACGGCATTGAGCTGCCGGATGTGGAAGGGGCGATTGTCTCCGGCACGGCCAGTGGTGACTGGACGCTTTCCTGTGTGCGCGGGCAGGTGAACAGTATCACCTTTGTTTTTGCTGATGGCACGGTGCGCACGCTGCCGTCACCGGATGTCAACGGCACCACCAACAGCAATCAGCAGGCGAAGGGGAATGGTACTGGCGGGATTGGCTGGATCTCCGATGAAGACGGTATTCCCTGCATCAGCGGTACCCGTAAATCCAATGCGTCAAGTTATCTGCCAACGATATTTGCACTGTCAGCCGCCGGTGCAGCCGGGGATGCCCTGAGTGAGGGGCAGTATACCTCGCAGAACAATGTCAACGGTATCACCTCCACGCTGACCGGCAGCGCGGGGCAGGCTGCACTTGGTAAGGCGCTGTCCGGTGGAATGAATGAGACGGCAGACTGGGTGAGGCAGCGTTACGGGCAGACGTTTGATGCCATTTATGTTCCTCCGGGGAAAGCGCTGGCGGTACATATTACCCGACAACTGGCTATTGATTATGAAGAGCAAGGCCGCCGTGTGCGTTATGACTTCGCCCTGCCGGGTGAAGCAAACGACCACGGGGGGCTTGACTGAACAGGGAGAATACGTTTGTGAGACGATTACGGTTAGTTATGTGTATCCCCCTGGCTGCCCTGCTGTTATCCGGGTGCTCCACCTCGAAAGAGGAGCTTCTGCCGGCGGGCGATCAGACCATGCTTGAACTCTGGCAGGGGAAAACAACGGGGGGGAGCCAGCGACATGCGCAGGCCGCCAGGGAGACACTGTGGCGGCCCCTGACGTCAGATGAGAAACAGCAGGTACACAAGGAGGGCCAGAGCTACAGCAGGACGCAGGAAAGTGAAATCAGTCAGCAGTTTCCCCGTCTGCCAAACCCTGACATGGTGATGTACGTATTCCCGCATCTTGCCGGCGGGACGTCACCGGTGCCGGGATACAGCACGATATTTCCTTTTTACAGCAGAACGCAGTATGCGTTACCAGGTGAGCGTACGGAGGCGATGTAATGGCATTCACACTGTTTAAACGTCGCAATGTCACCACGCCATCTGAAACGGAGGCGGCAGGACAGGGTTTTGTTCCGCCTGTCCCGCCCGGGGCACAGCCCCTGAAACGTCCGGGGCAGATGACGCAGGAAGAGGAGGCCCGGGTTTATCATGCCGGGCCGTCAGTTATTGATTTTCTTCCCTGGGTGGAGTACCTGGATGAGGCTCAGTGTCTGCTGCTGGATGACGGAATGTCGGTAGGGGCTGTTTATGACGTGACGCCGGCGGCGACAGAAGGGCGTACGGATGAACGTCTTGAACAGATCAGGGACATGGTGGAGGACGCACTGCAGGACAGCTTTGATGAGTATGACACGCATCCCTGGGTGGTGCAGTTCTTCTGCCAGGATGAAAATGACGTGGATGCGTATCTTGATTATCTGAAAGGCTATGTGAAACCTCACGCGCAGGGAACGGCGTTTACTGAAGCCTGGCTGGGCGAAATGGAACGCCATTTGCGGGGAATTGCCCGCCCGGAAGGCCTTTTTACAGACACGCTGGTTACCGGTCAGCCGTGGCGGGGACAGCAGCGGAGAACCCGTATGGTGATTTATCGTCGTATCGCGAAGAACAACAGTGATCCGATGCCGCCGGTGGCCATGCTGAATCAGGTTTGCGATCGCGTTGTGTCGGCACTGGGGAGCGCCGGGGTGCGCTGTCACCGGATGAACGGTCTGCAGGTTCACAGCTGGTTACTCCGGTTATTTAATCCGGCACCGTCCTGGATTAGCCGGGAGGATTTGTACCGGATGGCCTCAAGAGCCGATCCCCGTGAGAACGATGCGGATGTTATGCCGGTGATGACGGACTTTGCAGAAAGCCTGTGGTTTAATCCGCCCTATTCCGATCCGGAGAACGGGGTGTGGTGGATTGATGATCTGCCACATTGTGCCGTGGTGGTGGAGAAGCTCCGTACGCCACCGGAGCCCGGAGCCATTACCGGTGAGATGTCCCGGGGAGAAAAAACGGTGAATGCGCTGATGGATACGTTTCCGGAAGGAACGGTGCTGTGCATGACCATTGTGGTACAGCCACAGGATACCCTGGAGGAGCGGTTTACCCGGCTGTCGAAAAATGCCGTGGGTGAGAATACGGAGTCCATCCGGGCACGTCAGGATGTGAAGGTGGTGAAGGAGTTGCTGGGTAACCGACATAAACTCTATCGTGCGGGGATCACCTTCCTTCTGCGGGCCGGTGATATGGACAGCCTGAAACGTAAACGGGTGGAGCTGACCACGGTTCTGCTGGGGGCAGGCCTGCAGCCGGTGCGACCGGAGTTTGATGTGGGGCCGCTGAACAGCTGGCTGCGTGCGCTGCCAATGTGCTTTGATCCGGATATGGACAGAAAGCAGTGGTACACACGTCTGATGTGGGTACAGCATCTCGCTGGGCTTCTGCCGGTGACCGGCCGGGAAAACGGTACAGGGCATCCCGGCTTCAGTTTTTTTAACCGAGGGGGAGATGTCCTGACGTTTGATCCCCTGAACAAACTGGATCGTACCCAGAATGCCCATCTGTTGCTGTTCGGGCCCACGGGGGCAGGGAAGTCTGCCACGCTGTGTGCCTCTCTGTCACAGGTGATGGCCGTGCATCGTCCCCGGTTGTTTATTGCCGAGGCGGGTAACTCGTTTGGTCTGCTGGCCGATTACTTTGAAAGTCTCGGGCTTTCGGTGAACAAAATCAGTGTCAAACCGGGGAGCGGTGTGACACTGCCACCCTTTGCGGATGCGCATAAGCTGGTTGAAGAAGGGCAGACCCTGCAGAGTGTGGATGAGCACTCGCTGCCCGATCTGGATGGCGATGAAGAGGAGGATAAACGCGACATTCTGGGAGAAATGGAAATCTCTGCCAGGATGATGATCACCGGCGGTGATCCGAAGGAAGAGGCCTCACTCAAACGTGCGGACCGGGCGATGATTCGTGAAGCGCTGCTGATGGCCACACACGCGACGTACCGGGAAGGGCGACAGATGCTGCCGGAAGATTTGCAGGTGGCACTCCGGGAAATCTCCTGTGATGCGGGACGTAACGAGGTACGCCGGGCAAAGGCGGCAGAGATGGCGGAGTCACTGGGAATGTTCACCCAGAAAGGGAGTTTTGAAGCGGAGCTGTTCAACCGTGAAGGCGAACTGTGGCCGGAAGCGGATGTGACGCTGATAGACCTGGGGCACCTGGCCCGTGAGGGGTATGAGGCGCAGATGGCTCTGACGATGGTGTCAATGACCAATATGATTAACAACATCGCTGAACGTGACCAGTATCTGGGGCGTGATATTGTGTTTGCAGTGGATGAGGCGCATATCGTGACGGTGAATCCGCTGCTCTCGCCCTATATGACGAAGGTGGTGAAAATGTGGCGCAAGCTGGGAGCCTGGCTGTGGCTTGCGACGCAGAACCTGAAGGACTATCCGGATATATCAGAGAAAATGCTGAACATGGCGGAGTGGTGGGTGTGTCTGACGATGCCGCCGGAAGAGGTGAACAACATTGCCCGTTTTAAATCCCTGACGGAGGAGCAGAAGGCGGTGCTGATGTCGGCGAGCAAACTGTCCGGCTGTTATACGGAGGGGGTTGTCCTGGCGAAGAAGATTGAGGCGCTGTTCCGTGCGGTGCCACCGAGTCTTTATCTGGCTCTGGGGATGACGGAGAAAGAAGAGAAGGCTGAGCGGCGCATGCTGATGAAGGAACATAACTGCAGCGAACTGGAGGCTGCGTTCCATGTGGCCCGTAAACTGGACAGACTGCGGGGACTTTCCGCCGTGGAGAGTGCGGCATGATGTATCTGAAATATCCGGAGCCGGAGCTGCAGACAGTGGTGCATCCGGGTGGCGTTGTGTTTTTTTTGCCGCCACAGGGTAAGCCCGGGGTGACAGAGATAACACAGCCGCATCTTCTGCGGCTGCGCTCACACCTTAATCGTCGTCTGGGAAAGTTGCGTCGTGTTGTATGCCAGCCCCAGCGGGTTGGCATGAACAGCAGTGTGGCTGTGACGCTGGAAGGTGATACCGGAAAGGTCTATCTGCTTGTTTCCGTGGGGGGCCATGAATGCTGGCCGTCAGAGGAGGAGTATACGCATCTGAGATGGTATATCCAGGTTGTGGATGCGGCAGATTTGCTCTATCTGCTGTTGTGGCTGAATGGTATGGAGGCAGAAAAATAAGCGCCAGCGTGTAACCGGCAGATGGGGTACGGGATCAATTCATACCTGCCGGCACACGCGCTTTTTAATTAACACATTTATTACATGGCGGCAATATTTTTATCCGGTATTCACCGGAAGAACTCATTGACTGAATCATTTCACTCGTGCCCCTCCAGAGAGCATTTATGGCCGACTGGCTGTGAGCATACGTTTCTGCAGTAACCGGTTTTACATTCAGAATCGAATCTGTCAGGCAGATAGCCGTTAACAGGCGTGTCGCTGCAGTCGTTGTATATATTTTGTTTTGTTATGAATCTTCAGTTTTTGTAAAAAGTAAATATAAATTATTCTCATTATTATTTGTATTTGTGTATTGTCTTGCCGGTTAATATGATCGGAGATTATTAATATGCGAATAACCACTCTGGCTTCTGTCATCATTCCCTGCCTCGGATTCTCAGCCAGCAGCATGGCTGCTGCAGAGGATGTGATGATTGTCTCGGCATCCGGCTATGAGAAAAAACTGACTAACGCAGCCGCCAGTGTCTCTGTGATCAGCCAGGAGGAATTGCAGTCCAGGCAGTACCACGATCTGGCGGAGGCTCTGAGATCTGTCGAGGGTGTGGATGTTGAAAGTGGTACGGGTAAAACCGGTGGGCTGGAAATCAGCATCCGAGGAATGCCAGCCAGTTACACGCTGATACTGATTGATGGTGTTCGTCAGGGCGGAAGCAGTGACGTGACTCCCAACGGTTTTTCTGCCATGAATACCGGGTTCATGCCCCCTCTGGCCGCCATTGAGCGTATTGAGGTTATCAGGGGGCCGATGTCCACACTGTATGGCTCTGATGCGATGGGCGGTGTGGTGAATATCATTACCAGAAAGAATGCAGACAAATGGCTCTCTTCCGTCAATGCAGGGCTGAATCTGCAGGAAAGCAACAAATGGGGTAACAGCAGCCAGTTTAATTTCTGGACCAGTGGTCCCCTTGTGGATGATTCTGTCAGTCTGCAGGTCCGGGGCAGCACACAGCAGCGTCAGGGCTCATCGGTCACATCACTGAGCGACACAGCAGCCACGCGTATTCCTTATCCCACGGAGTCACAGAATTATAATATTGGTGCGCGTCTTGACTGGAAAGCCACGGAGCAGGATGTACTCTGGTTTGATATGGATACCACCCGGCAGCGTTATGATAACCGGGACGGGCAGCTGGGGAGTCTGACCGGGGGATATGACCGTACCCTGCGCTATGAGCGAAACAAAATTTCAGCTGGCTATGATCATTCTTTCACCTTCGGTACCTGGAAATCGTATCTGAACTGGAACGAGACGGAAAATAAAGGTCGTGAACTTGTACAAAGTGTACTGAAGCGCGACAAATGGGAGCTTGCCGGTCAGCCGCGGGAGCTTAAGGAATCTAACTTTATCCTGAATTCATTACTGCTTACCCCTCTGGGAGAATCTCATCTGGTTACGGTGGGGGGCGAGTTTCAGAGCTCGTCCATGAAAGACGGAGTTGTCCTTGCCAGCACAGGTGAAACTTTCCGGCAGAAAAGCTGGTCGGTATTTGCGGAGGATGAGTGGCATCTTACGGATGCACTTGCGCTGACTGCGGGCAGCCGCTATGAACATCATGAGCAATTCGGGGGACACTTCAGTCCGCGTGCATATCTGGTCTGGGATGTGGCAGATGCCTGGACGCTGAAAGGCGGTGTGACCACGGGATATAAAGCCCCCACCATGGGACAGTTACATAAGGGGATCAGCGGTGTATCCGGGCAGGGACGTACTAATCTACTCGGTAACCCCGAACTGAAGCCGGAAGAGAGTGTAAGTTATGAGGCGGGGGTATATTACGATAACCTCTCCGGTCTGAATGCCAATATAACAGGCTTTATAACAGACTTCTCCAACAAGATTGTCTCTTATTCCATTGATGATAACACCAATAGCTATACAAACAGCGGAAAGGCCCGCTTGCATGGTGTGGAATTTGCCGGCACATTGCCGCTGTGGTCAGAGGATGTCACTCTGTCGTTGAATTACACCTGGACCCGAAGTGAACAACGTGATGGTGATAACAAAGGTGCACCGCTGAGCTATACTCCTGAACACATGGTGAATGCGAAACTGAACTGGCAGATCACCGAAGAAGTTGCGTCATGGCTGGGGGCTCGCTATCGCGATAAAACTCCACGCTTCACCCGGAATTATTCGTCGCTGAGCGCTGTACAGAAGAAAGTGTATGATGAGAAAGGAGAATATCTGAAAGCCTGGACGGTGGTGGATGCAGGTCTGTCGTGGAAGGTGACGGATGCCCTGACGCTGAATGCTGCGGTGAATAACCTGCTCAACAAGGATTACAGTGACGTGAGCCTGTACAGTGCCGGTAAGAGTACGCTTTATGCCGGTGATTACTTCCAGACGGGATCATCAACAACGGGCTATGTGATACCTGAGCGAAATTACTGGATGTCACTGAACTATCAGTTCTGATAATCATAAAACCGTATCACTGACGGTAGCATACGTTGCCACTGCAGCTCCTGGATGTTCAGTGGCTACGTTATATGATTCCCGGTGTCTGATTTCTGTTCAGATACCGTTTTGTGCACCATGCATCTTCATATTAATTTTTATCCACGCGTTTTTAATTTATTGCTGCTATTAGTCTGGTATCTGCGCACGCTGTCATTCAGATATTGTCTGACGGAGGCGTACCATGCACCGGATTATATTCAGTTCCCTGTTTTTCCTGCCGACGGCGGTATCAGCCGGCATAACCCTTTATACCGATTCTCAACATCCTCCTGTAAACCCGCCTTCAGACGTGCGGGTGATCCTTCTGGATGGTCCTGAACAACTGCAGGCTCGTTTTTTTGGTGCATTGCCCGCCGATGCCGGTGAGGCCGAAGAAAGGGTCAGAGCGCGTATGCAGTCCCCGGAGTGGGGGGCGATGCAGGCGGAGTTGGCTGAGCGTTACCGGGAGGTGGCGCATGCATGGTCACTGGGCGTGAAGAAATATCCGGCCGTGGTCTTTGATGATCGTGACGTGGTCTACGGTACCACGGATGTGGCAGAGGCCGCACAACTGAGAGCACAGGAAGGAGTTCAGCCATGATGAGCCGGTCATTTCGTCTGCGTGCCGGGGCCCTGCTGCTGAGTGTTGCAGCTCTGCCTCTGGCGTCAGCCTCACTGAATACAGCCAGTATTGTGGCCAGTGCGGCAGCACCGGATTGTATCAGCTGGCGGGTCAGCGGAATTTGCTACTGGCTGTACTGCTCCGGGTTCAGCTGTAAGGTCAGAACATCGGTGAAAGTGACACATTATATTCCGGAAGTGGTGGTATCCACCTACACCGCACCGGGTGGTAATCCCTGGAAAGAGATGGCGCTGGTCAGTCAGACTGCCGGAGGGGTGGAGAATTCTATTACGAAAGGCCTAGCGGGGTTGAGTGCCGGTGGGGGAAATCCTGCGGATATGAAAGCTCAGGGAGAGCGTCGTTCGGCCATTCGTTTTAAATATGCCGACGCGCTGGGGCATCCGGCAACGCGTCTTATTGGCGGAATGGTGCCGGGATTCAGCTGCAATTCGCCGGTGACACCGGCAATGCCTTATTTCCTGAGTACCCTGGACAGTCTCGTCTGGCGGACCGGAATGCCTGAATCCCTGTATCCGGAAGCCCTCATTCCCGGTAAACGTGAAATCGGCAGTCAGGCTGAAGAAAACCTGTGGGGCAGTGTTTATCCCCGTTCAGGTTTTGTGATGCAGACAGATGATGACAAGGCGGCGGCCGTGGTTGCCCAGCGGGTGGCTGACATCATCAGCCGGACCGGTGAGCCACATGTTTATAAATCAATACAGACCCGGAAAAAGGATGGTTTCTGGCCGCCGGATCCGGTTGAGGAAAATACGGACACCCGTAACCACAAGTGGCAGAGACTGACGCCCTCCGTCTCCCGCTCCTGCGCCGTGTTTCCTGACGGAGACCATCAGGCCGCGGAGGATGGTAATGCCGCTTTTGCGCTCTGGCAACCCTACAGTTGCTGCAAGAAACGGGGACAGACATTCCTTGGCAGTACGAATTTTTAAGGAGACGGATGATGACGATGAAGGTAAAGACTCTGGTGATGATGGTGATGCTGTCCTGTAGTACGCCGGTCATGGCAGACAGTATTCTCTCGCTGCCAAAACTGAATGACAGCACGTTTGGTTACGGAAAATCGGTGGATGGTGCGGTGTCGGACAAGCTGTTTTACACCCTGGGCGGTGGCTCCGTTATTTCCCAGCCGGCGACGCGCAGTAATATGCAGAAGCTCGGGCTGGACCTGGGCTGGAGCAGCGATCTGATGTGCGGGAACTTCGATCTGAAAACCACAGTAGGAAACCAGCTCAACGGGATCACTGACGGTTTTAAAAACCTGATGGGGGATGTGATTCAGGGGGCGAGCGGAGCCGTGGCGAGTCTGCCGGCAATGGTGATACAGCGGGCTAATCCGGGGCTGTATGACATGCTGACCAACGGTGTACTGCAGGCGAATGTGGCATTCGACAAAGCGCAGCTCAATTGCCAGAACATGGCGAAACGGATGATGGATTTTTCCGATCGCAGCAAGTGGACGCAGGCCGCGATGATGGAGGAGTACAAAAAGGTTGTTAATACCAGTGACGGTGATGCCGTTAAAGGTGATGACGCCGGACGCCAGGCAACGGGGAAAGAGGGGCAGAAATGGATTGGTGGTCAGCAGCGTGGCGGTGCCGGTCAGCCCGCCATCCGCCCGGTTCATGACATGACGGCCGCGGGGTTTAATATGATGAACAGTCTGCCGGTGACCAGTACATCTGGTGTTGGTGCGGGAAGCTGTAATGGCAGTGCCTGTGAGAAATTCAGGAATGCAGAGGAGGCGGCCAGCGCTGTGGTGAAGGTACTGGGTGATCGTTCAATGCGCACCTGTACGGATGCGAAGGAATGTACCAGTGGTGACTCAGACCAGCAGCCGGGAACGGCGGTGGCCGGAACAGGGTTTTCGCCGATGCTTGAGGAGGCGACACGCATAAATACGGAACAGCTGGTTCGCCTCGTGAACGGGCAGGATAAGCCCACGGCAGAGAATCTGGCAAAACTGAAGACCGGCAGTCTGGCGGTATCTGCCGGGGTGATACATGCGCTGCGTCGCGATCCGGACAATATGTCCCTGACCTCCCGTCTGGCCGGTGAACTGGCGATGGCTGATACGGTGGAAACGGCACTGGTGATGCGCAGAATGCTGCTCACAGGAATGTCTGAACCGTATGCGGCTGCACAGCCTGCCGCGCTGGAAGAAGGCGATCGTCGTATTGCCTCTCTGGACAGGGAGATCATCGCCCTGAAAAGTGAGATGGAGCTGAAACGGGATCTGGCGCGTAACAGTGTGCTGACCATCATTGAGCGTGACAATGAACGTGTGAGCAATAACCCGATGATTCAGCAGACCGACAACGCTGACAGCCGTGTCCGTTCACTGGAGGTTCCTGAAAATGAATAAAACAGTGCCGATGGTGCCCGGGAGCCGGGTCGGGCTGCTTGTGAAAGGGATGAAACTGCTGGGGAAATGGGGGCTGACAGTGATTGTCATCATGGCGTCAGCGCTCCTGATTGCGGATACAGGTATGCGTCATGCGCAGGAGGTGGATGCGCTGAGGCTCTGGTTCCACGAAACCCGTTTCGGATGGCTGGGCTGGCGGTTTTGTATTTACTGCGGGCTGGTATGGGGATGCCGGAAAATCTGGCGTGCACCGGGATTCCGGGCAGAGTACCGTCTGCGTTTTGCGCGGATTTGTATGGTCAGTGCGCTGTTTTTCCTGCTGTGCGAATACGCTATTTTTTCCGCCGCGGGGGACTGAGCAGTGACGACCAATAACTATCTGGAATATTTTCTGACCCTGCTGGGCTGGCTGGTTAATAACGGTCTGTGGGATTTGCTGATCGGCACGGGACTGTTTGCGCTTCCTCTGGCTTTCAAAGTGATCGGTATCTGGCTGAAGGTGAGGGAAGAGGGGGCGGACGAAGGCAACAAGGGGATGCTCTCGTTACCCCGCATCGAGAATGCATTGTATGGTGCGTTTTTTGTGATGGTGGCGTCCTGTGTACCGCTGGTTCAGGTGACGCTGGATACCCTGAAGTTTGATCGCAGCCGGGCTCAGACCTGTGGTGTGTGGACGCCGAAAGCCCCCGGGGACACCGGTTATCAGGGGATTATCAGCAGTCTGGGAGATAAGACTGCTGCGGCCCCGATCTGGTGGGTTGTTGTGCATAAGCTTTCCAAAGGGGTGACACAGGCGGCCGTGGCGTCCATTCCCTGCAGGCCTGATCTGCGGCAACTGCGTTTTGAAGTGCAGAGGACGTTCATTGCGAACAGGGCGCTGGCCGATGAGTTGCAGGATTTTACCAATGACTGCTACTCGCTGGCGATGTACCAGTGGAAACAACGTGACCAGGGTATGACGAAGGACAGAAAGGTGCTGTCGGATATCAGCTGGATTGGGAGCAGCACGTTCATGCAGGGGGATTACGGCACGCTGCAGTCCAGAACGCCAAGGGCGGCGTTTCCGTGGAATAACGCCCGTGACAGCGGTCGTCCGGATACGGGGCGCGGAGGTTACCCAACGTGCAGGGAGTGGTGGAACGACAGCAGTGTGGGGCTGAAAAAGCGGGTTACGGAGGAAGTTGATGAAGGGCTGTGGCTGCGTCTTTCGGCAGCGATGAAGCTTCTGGGGAACAGCCAGGCGACTTATCAGGAGGAGATTATCAAACGGCTGGTCAGTCCGGCTAACCTGACGATTTCTCAGGGGGGAGAAGTGTATCGGGGATATGGTGGTAATGCAGACATGACCACGATGAATGCCATTTCACGTATTGGCGCCACGGCAGGCTCAGCTGTCGCCAGTCTGGGGGCGTTTCCGGCGTTTGATGCCATGCGGCAGGCGCTGCCGATGGTGCAGAGTATTCTGCTGATGGCGGTGTATATCATGCTTCCGATGATACTTGCTTTTGCGGCATATGAATTCAGTACGCTGATCACGCTGACGTTTGTGGTGTTTGCGCTGAACTTTCTGACGTTCTGGTGGGAACTGGCGCGGTGGCTGGACAGCTGGATGATAACGGCGCTGTATGGTTCAGATACACATTCGAGTCTGAATATGATGGGGCTGCAGAACACGTCGGACGATATCATCATGAACCTGGTGATGGGGACGATGTTTATTGTGTTGCCAGCAGTGTGGCTGGGGGCATTATCCTGGGCCGGAGTAAATGTCGGTGCAGCTATCACTAATGCAGCTAGAGATGGAACAAGCGTGGCACATCAAGCAGGCTCAAGGGCTGGAGATATCGCTGGGAAAGTGAGAAACTCTTTGGGGAAAAAATAACAAATGAAATAGCGTTTGTATTTAATATAAACGCTATTAATTATTTTTATTTTGCTCTTCCCATTGCTGATACTCCCAATAGGTACGAGAGTCTAAAAAAGCTGGCAATTCTCCTAGTCTTTCTTTTTCAGAACTAAACAGCTCAAAAACGTTTTTTGATGCTTCTTTATCTTGAACCGGTGTTGGATCTGGCAAAATCGCGCAGACTGCCTTTTTCAGCAGGGAACTGAAGGTCCATGGTGTATCCGAGGTTTTGCAATTCCACATCGCTTTTTCTGTTTGATTTTTCATATCGCAGCACCTGAGCAGAAATTCATCATGGTGATATCATACGTGCTGTATGAGAAATGTTCAATCATCATCATGGCTATTATGTTAACAAGCATAGGGCTGTGGCTGCGGTATCAGTGGATGTTTAATGGAATTGTGCTGGTTATTGAGAAGATCCATAAGAAAACGGCTCCCTGCGGTGGGAGTCGTTATAGTGCGGCAGTTTAAGCGGCGGTTAAATGTTTTCAGGGGGGCCAGCTCAGTTGTAAGATCACTGCTATTGGCTTTGTCAATGCCAAGATTATTGTACATCTGGTGATAATAAATCTAACAGTGTATAATATTTGGGCTTTTGCGCAGAAGCAGTGGGCCTCGGTTCGCTTATGTGTCCTGCATCTACAAGCGAATGACTGACCGGAGACTCCCATATCTGGTCAGTCGCCCATTTTTGTTTCCCTGAGACATTCAGACTACTATCATCGCAACAAACACCTGAATTCCTTTTCCTTACATAAATTCTTTGTTTCTTACAGGCTTATACATCAGGCTGAAAAAGCCGCACCAACTTAAAAACAGTAGTGTGGTTCACGAAGAGAGTTGGTCGTTGGAAGGTGCAGGATTACCAGAAAAGAAGTCATTTACCGGCATGTATACTGATGCAGTAATGTGTAAGTAGTAAAAGATACTGATTTTTTTAATGGATTTTGCCCTACAGGCTCGGGAAAATTGTATGAAATTGTTACCTGAGTGGGCTAAATGTGATTTACCTTCCTTTCAGTTCATTGTAAATTTCCTTATGCTAACGCAAATCATTATCATTACGGTTTTGGTAGAAGGAAAGTTATGAAGACCAAAAGTATCATTGCTCCGGGCATTGCTGTGATATGTTCTACAGTCATATCATCAGGTTATGCCAGTTCTGATAAAAAAGAAGATACGCTTGTTGTTACTGCCTCCGGCTTCACTCAGCAACTCAGAAATGCACCGGCCAGTGTTTCAGTCATTACTTCAGAGCAACTGCAAAAAAAACCGGTTTCAGACCTGGTCGATGCGGTAAAAGATGTTGAAGGGATTAGTATCACCGGTGGGAATGAAAAACCGGATATCAGTATACGTGGGTTAAGTGGCGATTATACATTGATTCTGGTCGATGGACGACGTCAGAGTGGTCGGGAATCCAGACCAAACGGCAGCGGCGGTTTTGAAGCCGGATTTATCCCTCCTGTGGAAGCAATTGAGCGTATTGAAGTTATACGTGGCCCTATGTCTTCCCTGTATGGTTCCGATGCTATCGGAGGAGTTATTAATATCATAACCAAACCTGTTAATAACCAGACATGGGATGGCGTACTTGGGCTTGGGGGAATTATTCAGGAACATGGGAAATTTGGTAACTCAACCACGAATGACTTCTACCTGTCAGGCCCATTGGTTAAGGATAAACTTGGTCTTCAGTTATATGGAGGAATGAACTATCGCAAGGAAGATAGTATCTCTCAGGGAACACCAGCAAAAAATAATAAGAATATAACGGCAACACTCCAGTTTACTCCGACTGAAAGCCAGAAGTTTGTTTTTGAATACGGAAAAAATAACCAGGAACATACATTAACACCTGGTGATTCTCTTGATGCCTGGACTATGCGGGGAAATCTTAAACAACCAAACAGTAAAAGAGAAACACATAACTCACGTAGTCACTGGGTAGCAGCATGGAATGCCCAGGGCGAAATACTGCATCCTGAAATTGCTGTTTATCAGGAGAAAGTTATTCGTGAGGTTAAATCTGGTAAAAAAGATAAATATAATCATTGGGATCTTAATTACGAGTCAAGAAAACCGGAAATAACCAACACGATCATAGATGCAAAAGTGACGGCATTTCTGCCGGAAAATGTGCTGACCATCGGAGGTCAATTTCAGCATGCAGAACTCCGTGATGACTCAGCCACAGGTAAAAAAACGACAGAAACACAGTCTGTTTCAGTTAAACAGAAAGCTGTTTTTATAGAAAATGAATATGCTGCAACGGATTCTCTCGCCCTGACTGGAGGGCTGCGCCTCGATAACCATGAAATCTATGGCAGTTACTGGAATCCAAGATTGTATGCTGTTTATAACCTGACCGATAATCTCACTCTCAAAGGAGGGATCGCAAAAGCATTTCGGGCCCCTTCGATTCGTGAGGTCAGTCCTGGATTTGGAACACTGACGCAGGGTGGTGCCTCTATTATGTATGGAAACAGGGACCTGAAACCGGAGACCAGTGTAACCGAAGAGATCGGTATTATTTATAATAATGACAGTGGTTTTTCAGCAAGCGCGACTCTGTTTAATACAGATTTTAAAAATAAGCTGACCAGTTACGATATAGGCACAAAAGATCCAGTCACTGGGCTAAACACTTTTATTTATGATAATGTGGGTGAGGCAAATATCAGAGGTGTGGAGCTTGCAACTCAGATTCCTGTGTATGATAAATGGCGTGTATCTGCAAACTATACATTCACTGACTCCCGTCGAGAAAGCGATGACGAAAGTCTCAATGGCAAGTCGCTGAAAGGGGAACCTCTGGAAAGAACTCCCAGACATGCAGCCAATGCAAAACTGGAATGGGATTACACTCAGGATATTACATTTTATTCATCTCTGAATTATACAGGAAAACAAATCTGGGCAGCACAAAGAAATGGTGCCAAGGTTCCCCGTGTTCGTAATGGATTCACTTCTATGGATATTGGTATGAATTACCAGTTCCTGCCAGGCACGCTGATTAATTTTGCCGTACTTAACGTCACAGACAGAAAGAGCGAAGATATCGATACCATTGATGGTAACTGGCAGGTCGATGAAGGACGTCGTTACTGGGCTAATGTGAGAATATCCTTCTGAGAATGAAGTCAGAACCACCTGCATAGCGGGTGGTTTTACTTCTGTGTGGTATCGTTTTTCATATCGAGGGGGGCCTCCAGAGATGAATGGAATAATAATATTTCCTGATGATATAATACCTTAGAGAATTTCTGTGTATGCTATTGTGAACAGATTTTTTATTAAAAAGATGTTAGTGGTGTTGTAAAATAAAAGAATCAGTAACTATAAACGCCTTTATTGACGGTAATGACTCCAACTTATTGATAGTGTTTTATGTTCAGATAATGCCCGATGACT
>OAUP01000111.1_pt1 | contig 61759 bp, 65 predicted proteins | sample 1476301 | NCBI WGS metagenome assembly OAUP01 (sample SAMEA2580055, study PRJEB22360) | human gut metagenome | biome: human gut; feature: human-associated habitat; material: faeces | place: Denmark | collected 2008/2010 | reverse complement strand
GGGGCTGGAGAGTGGCGCTATGTGCCATTGCATGGTGCCGGGTGCCTCCCGGTGAGTTCAGCCCGGTGACACTAAACCCGCATATTCTCGCTTACGATCATCAAAGAGATCATACCGTTCACCAGTCGCCCCTCCGCACAGGGGGATTCACCATGCGAAATTTTTTTAACAAATGCTCAGTCTGACAGGCAACTGTCAACTTACTGAATTGTGAGGAATTTAACACTTCACAGCACAATATCTTTCCAGCGCCCCAAAATCATCAGGACAGGAGAAAATCTTCTCCCCCTGTCAGAGTTTAAAATCCAGCACGCCATTTCTAAATGCTTTATATACTCCTGAAGACGGTGGTGATGGTATATCAGCATTCTTTACTGCATTCATCGCTTCACGACATAAATCGGGATCACCGCTTTCTGTTTTAACCTGTAGCAGAAGACCATTCGGGGCCATATACATTCTCAGTGAACACTCTTTTCCTGAATACTTACTCGCATCCTTTAACTGTTCTTCTATGGCTTTCCTGACCTGAATGGCATACTGCCTGATTTCTTCACTGGCATCAGGGGTACGTTCCGATGAGCTCAAATTTTGCGACTTTATTAATTTATCTGAGTGATACAGAGAAGCATCATAATTATTTGTCGATACATCTTTTGTGCAGCCAGTTGTCAGACTGGCTAATATCAAAACAAGAACTGGTACAGCACGGCAATACATTTATCCATCTCCATATTAACAAGAACAATTATCTATAAAATATAGTAAATATGCGGGATCCGGGAGGACTTGTAACTATCATCTCCGGATCAGCATGTAGTTTTTATTTTTCCGGATGATATATGCCGCAATAATACCCCTGCATACAGATGCCTGCAAATATCTACGAAGCATCCGGCGAGAATAAACAAGGAAGTCTGAGGCTATCTTATATGATAGCCTGTTGCTCAAAAGACAATGATTCACTCATCAGAACCAACAACGCATAATGCAGATAATGGACCGCCATCGAGGACTCGAACCCCGCGCAGCCAGCTTCGAAGGCTGGCGCTCTATCCCGATGAGCTAATGGCGGTATGTGATATGGTGGCCCTTGCTGGATTTGAACCAGCGACCTGGCGATTATGAGTCGCTCGCTCTCACCACTGAGCTAAAGGGCCGGGCATAGGATAATAACGGTACGTAACTAATTCTGCAATATCATCCGTTCTGACTGACTAAATTCTGAACTTCCCTGACCGTCTGCTCAAAACGCTCAGTCTCCAGCTCAACGCCAGTTGCACGACGTCCCAGCGCTATCGCTGCTTTGACTGTCGAACCTGACCCCATGAAGAAATCTGCAACCAGGTCACCCGGACGACTGCTCGCGCTGATTATCTGCTGCAGCATTTCTGCCGGTTTTTCGCACGGATGTTTCCCGGGATAGTACTGCATCGGTTTATGCGTCCACACATCGGTGTACGGCACCTGCACCGTCACACCAAAATACCGCCGCAGATGCTTATATTCACTCTGCAGTTCCGTATACTGCCGGTTCAGTTCACTGTATGTGCTGACCAGTTGGTGATGTGGCTTTTCCAGTTCTCCGCGCTGATGCTTATCTTCTGCCACCCGGGCAAACAGCGCCTGTAATTTCAGATAATCGCTTTCGTCCGGTAGCTGCCACTGGCTGGCACTGAACCAGTGCGACACCATGTTTTTCTTTCCTGTGGCATCAGCAATCTGTTTTGCCGTTATCCCCAGGGCAGCACGCGCATCACGAAAGTAAGAAATCAGCGGGGCCATCACATGCTGTTTCAGTGCCCTGCCCTTCGCCTCATACCCGGCATCTTTCGGGCGATACGGCCCCTGATAATGTTCCGCGAACAGAATGCGCTCTGTGGCGGGGAAATATGCCCTCAGGCTTTCCTTGTTGCACCCGTTCCAGCGTCCGGACGGCTTCGCCCAGATAATATGGTTCAGCACATTGAAGCGTTCACGCATCATGATTTCAATGTCAGACGCCAGGCGATGGCCACAGAACAGGTAAAGACTTCCGGCAGGTTTCAGCACCCGCCAGAACTGCGCAAGACACTGGTCCAGCCACTTCAGGTAATCATCGTCGCCCTTCCACTGGTTATCCCAGCCCTCAGGCTTCACTTTAAAGTACGGCGGGTCCGTGGCTATCAGGTCAACAGAATTTTCGGGTAACGACCGGATAAATTCCAGGCAGTCGGCGTTGATTAACTCACAACTGGATATTTTTACAGTACTAAGCATGGATCATTAAGCCTGTCTCTGATAGGCTCATTCTGCTTTTGCGCAAAGCAGTGGGCCTGAGGTTTGCTTGTGATCCGGACGCATGAGCAGATGGCTGGTGAGTGCCCCTAACACCCACCAGCCGCCCATTTACCACAAATAAAAAAGCCTTCAGGACTGAAGGCGTCTGTAACAACCGAACTGATAGTCTGCCAGCCCCGCCATAACAAGCTGGGTCAGTATTAACTGGCAGCGTTCACGTGAAAGGTAAGTATTCTGCGCAATCTCCCCGACTGTCGCCGGTTCGGTGGCACTTAATTCATTAAACACCACTCTGGCGGTTTCGGTCATATCCTGCTGTTTCAGCATGTCTTTTTCCCTTTTCCGGTTAACGTGACACACCAATAACTCTTGTCGAAAAAGCCAGCAAGCTGAAAGACAGGTATTCACCGCCACCAGCGCGTTTACTGTACTGACGCGATTTCAGTCATAAAAAACCCGCCAGGCGGCGGGGTGTAAAAAATCTTCTAACGTCAGGCATAAAACGCCCATCGTTAGGGCAAATTTACCACAGATTCGGGAAAAATCAACAAAGCTATCTGGTCACCTTTTTCAGTTGTTGTTCTGCCCATGCTTCTTCAATATCAAACTGCACCACCAGCGTATCGTAAAAACGTTTAACTGTTTTTTTCCATGTATCAAGAGATATGGCATCGGTTACATTACATATGGCATTAAATGCCTCCGTTGAAGGTAATCTTTCATAGCCACGCCCACCACAACGCTGACAGTTTCTGAAAACCGGCACACCCTGTTTTTCCGACTCTTCACGATGAATGGCAACACCGCGCCCACGACAATCTTTACAGGCAGTGGATACCTCTCCCTTCCCTCCACACTCCGGACAGGCAACTTTTACCACCTCCCTGACTTTTTTCCATTCCTCCCAGTAAGACGGATACACGCCTTTTGTGCACTTTGCCCACACTGGCGGCTTACCATCCGGATACTGGATCTTGTTTGTAAAAACCTCGCTTTCAATAAATTTTTTTCCGTGACAGCAGGGGCACTGTTTTTTGCTCGCCGCGCTACGGGCATAATCTTCAAACGCATACGAAGCCATAATACGCATCACTGCCGGTTTTATTTCTGCCGGGAGTTTTCTTAACGCCGCCACGCGATCACACCGACTGAGTGCATATTCTGTCAGCAATTCTGTTGCCCGCTCTCTGTCATTCATACTAATGCCCATTTTCCCAAGGAACGCAGAAAACCCCATCTCAGCCCGATTCTGTGTCATGCCCTGCGCGGCCATCACATCAGTGATACTCAGCGCATCTTTCGACGTTGAGGCCGATGCATCAGTCAGGCCGGGGGATTTTGGGGAGTAGTATTTCGGTAAATCTTCCAGTTTCATTTTTTGACCTGCCCTTCAAGCATTATGGGGTAAATCTTCACCCCCAGACGTCCACCAGATACTGGCTGGCCACGTACAATATTGATTTCATCAAACTGCTCATCGTCCATTAACAACCCCGCGTGCGTCAGCGCATCCAGCGGTGCTTTCAGAATATTGTCCAGGTCACGACGACGCTTATCCGGTGGCTCTGCAATAATCCTGATTACCAGCCTTCCGGACAGGCTTAATTTCAGCCGCTGCTGGCGAACAATAAGCGCCACAGCCCGGCGATAACGCTTTCCCTCCTCCGAGATAAAATATGTGCTGCCACGGCGTCGCCAGTAAGTGTTCACCGTCGGCGGGTAAGGCAAAACAAATTCTATGCGTTCGGTCATTTATGCTTTCCACTTCAGAACACCCGAATTTCTCGCGTGCATTAAAAAACGAATCAGCAACAACAGCTGACTGCCGTGTTTTTCTTCAAAATCTTTTACTCCGGCATGTAGTTTGTTATGGCATTTACGGCACAACGGAATAACAAACAAATCGTCAGCCTTTGTTCCCATCCCTCCCAGTCCATGACCAATGATGTGATGCGGATCATCTGCCTGATTACCGCACGTCATGCATTTCTGCGTTTTTACCCAGCGCGTGTATACAGGCATCTCTTCCCGTTGTGGTTTCTGGCGCTGGAGATACTGAGCCGGTGACTCCGGATCAACGGCAATGCTGACCACCGTCTTTTCCTGTGGCCGGATTTGTTGCTGGTGGGCGTGAAGTGGTAGCGCAATATTTTTTGTGCGCTGCTTCAGTATGCTGGTGGCTGTCTGCTCTCCCGGTATGATGTCGCTCTCGCGATAAAGCGAGCGGATTTTCTCCGCCGGTAATCCCAGTGAGCGGCGTAATACAGCCTCCGGTAGTGCGTCCGCTACCTGATTGCAGACCGCCCACCAGGATAATTCAGCCAGAGATAATTCACGCTCCTGCGTACCGCTTATTGCGTGACCGATGACGTCAATCATCCATGCTGACAGGTTTTGATGAGCAAGTTGCTCGAGTGATTCGGATGTCTGGTCACGCAGCTGGTTGTCGCAGTGCCAGCACAACACCATTGCGCCGGTACCATAACGGTGAATGACGGTTTCGCTGTGATGATAATAGCCGTGTGGCCACTGGCAGGATTTAACATGGCGCAGTAACCAGTCAGACAATGCGCCAGCGCCACCAGCAGCACGAATCACTCGTTCGTCGCTGAAAAATGGCAGTAATGATTTATCCTCCGCCAGCGGCTGGCGAACGGCAGGAACGCCCCCGGACGGCAGATTACGCATGCTTTTCGGTTCCGGCTCCACCAGTACCCGGGTATTGTGGAATACCGGCATGGATTCACGGCCCGGCTTAACGATCACCAGCCCGAGTTCCGGTACCAGAACAGGTCGAAGTAATACCCGCACGTTACCTCCAGATGCGTTGCTGGAATGTGCGGGACGGACGCGGTGGGCGCTCGGAGTACGGCAGCCTGACGTAGATTATCCAGTGACGATAATCGAGGCTGAGGGCTTTCTTAACCTCGTATCCACGCCTGCGGTAACACTGAATTATCCATTCAGCCTGCTCTTCAGTGCATGGAGGATGCTGGAACCAGTCTGATTTGAATGCGTGAAAACGCCGTCCGCACCTGCTGGCAAAGACGGCAGAATCATTAGAATTGTGTAATTTGGTATCGTGCGCCATCGGTTGTCTCTGCTGGCGCAGCAGGTGCCAGTTGTTCAGGCTGGCGTGCGAATTGTAAACCAGAATGCCAGGAAAAAACAAAACCCGCCGAAGCGGGTTAAGTGCGGGTGCGTTGAGGATGCCTGACACATCAGAGGTGGCGAGGGATTTCTCCCCCGCCTGGTCTCTTACTCCTCAGGTTCGTAAGCTGTGAAGACAGCGACCTCCGTCTGGCCGGTTCGGATTCGTACCTCGCAGAGGTCTTTCCTCGTTACCAGTGCCGTCACTATGACGGTTAAACAGATGACGATCAGGGCGATTAACATCGCCTTTTGCTGCTTCATAGCCTGCTTCTCCTTGCCTTTCGGCACGTAAGAGGCTAACCTACATGTGTTCAGCATGGATTGAGCCTCAGATTAATGTTAAGCGTCTTGCAGGACGCGTAATGTTAACTGGGGCTTTTCTCTATCTGCCTTTTGGTGTTCATGCCTGAGGCAGATAGCCTCAAGCACCCGCAGCAATTCTACTTAACTCACGTCACCTCGCCAATATGAAATCAATCAGAAAGGTGATCCATAAAATCACTCCTTCTCTTCTTTTCCGTAGTGGAGTTGGCCAATTTTGATAAGAGGGCGTCCCTGAGATTTGCGGTGTAGATTGGTATCGCGCAGAGAATACACACAGCCACAATATTCCTGCTGATAGAATTTTTCGCGCTTGCTGATTTCAATCATACGGGACGAGCCGCCCTGCTTGCGCCAGTTATAATCCCAGTATACCATACCCGGATAATGCGCAACAGCTCGCCGCCCACACTCGTTAACCTGCTGCATATTTTTCCAGCGCGAAATGCCCAGTGAACTGCTGATCACACTGAAACCATTTTCAGCAGCGTACAACGCTGTCCGCTCAAAACGCATGTCAAAACACATGGTACAACGGATCCCCCTCTCAGGCTCCCATTCCATTCCTTTGGCACGTTCAAACCAGTTGTCGGTGTCGTAATCAGCATCGATAAACGGCACGCCGTGTTGTTCAGCAAAGCGAATATTTTCATCCTTACGAATTAAATACTCTTTCTGAGGATGAATGTTCGGGTTGTAGAAAAAGATGGTGTAGTCGATTCCCGAGGCCTGAAGCGCCTCCATCACTTCACCGGAACATGGAGCACAGCAAGAGTGCAGTAGTAGTTTGTTTGCCCCGTTTGGGAGCTCCAATTTAGGCCGTTTGAAATCAGCAATAGTCATAAATATTTTTATTGGGGTCATGAAAATAGCACAGAGTGTAGCATCAGAGCAGGGCTATCGGGAATATATGTCTAAATCTGGTAATATCTGGTTTTGACGCAAAGCGGACAACCACGCTGGCTCTACCCTGCGCCATGAAAATGTCAATTCACATCTGAACTAATGCTCTTTAATCTAGTAACGTCTAAAATACCTAACATTTCCTTGATAAAATGCCAGTACACGCTGCATAGCTTCGCTCTTCCGGCACTCGCGACAGATTATATTCAGACGCCTGTCGTAGCGGCGTATTTCGCCGTCTGGTAACGACCAGATAAGGTCCGGATCAACCACTGCAGGTTTCTTCACCTTTGCCCTTGAGAGTTTTTTGCGGGCATTTTGCCAGTCCTTACGCGCCTGTTCAGACGGGAATAACCCGTAACCAGAGTTGTATACATCGCCACTGGCAACCAGCTCTCTGGCAAGAACGCTCATCAGATATCTTGTCGCACCTGTCTTGGCTTCCAGTTGCCGTAACGTCTCGCGCCCACTCCGGCGTACTAGCTCAACAACCTGCCCTTTAATTTTTTCTCGCTCTTCTTGTGTAAATACTTTTGCCATAAGCGCCTTCGGCAATCACTTTTCCGATACAACACGGCGGGAAGAATCAGTAATCTGTCGAACAATATCCCGGTGCTTGTTCAGCTCCCGCAGCGCGGCGCAGACTCGTTCCCACTTCTGAACATCACTTTTCGCCCTGCGCAGCGCCAGGTTTGCCCTGCGCAGGGACGGAAAAATCAGCTCATCTGCTTGCGTTTCGGTAAACGATGGCAACGACTGCACAATGTCCGCCACAGTTTCTGTTTTAATTTCTTCCTGTGTTGCGGCTTCCCGGACTGGTAACGCAGCACCTGCTGGCTGAGGAAAGGCCTTACCATCACTTTCCGTTACCAGCGCGGCTTTCGGCTCTGCTGGTAAATTATCGCCCGGCATGCAGTAACGAAATTTACCGTTCTGATTAACGCGTGCCAGCCGCCCCGTTGCGGTTACCACCGCCAGCGTGGAAGCAACCTTGCGAGTGGTAACTCCGAACTTACCCGCTATTTCTTCACAGGTTTTAGCCCCCTCCTGAGAGATAAACTCAATCATCATGTCAGCGCTAACTTTTGGAGCGACCTCTTCGGTCAGCATATCCTGTGTTTCAGATTTTACTGGCCGCTCTTCGGTTACCCGGGATTCACCTTCGACAGCCAGAAACCAGGTGTGACCCGTTTTATCAACAACGCCATTTTTTTTGAGTTTCCACAGTTCGTTGAGAACTTCTTCACGGCTGATATCAAGCCGCGCCGCCAGTTCAACAGAATTGGCTTTTCCCATCGCTTTCAGTGCATGCAATACGGTTTCCATCGAAAATTTACCTCGTCAAAAATTCTCACATACCCTGACGTCCAACGTTTGACCGCCAGCTCTCCCAGTTAAAATTCACCCAACGACCACCATTCATGGTCATACGGTCCATCACCCGATCTCCGAGGAGTGTGCTCATCGCTGCGTGATTCAGGTTCGTCAGGATCCCGACCGTGCGCAGTGATGCCGTTCTGCGGTCGACGATCTGGTTCAGTATGACCTGCTCGTTGCGCGTATCCCGCTGCATGCCAATTTCATCAAGGACCAGAAGGTCAACTCCACAAAGCTCCTGTAAAAATTTTTCCCCGGACTTGCCGTTGTCGTAGCCGTCATGCAACACACTCATGACATCGGACACGGTGACGATAATCACGCTTCTCCCCTTCGCCATTAGCCAGTTGCCAATCGCTGCTGCAAGGTGATTTTTCCCGGTGCCAGGTTTACCGCTGAACACGAAATTCGTGCAGCCGGTATGCAGCTCTGCCGCGATGGATTTTGCCTGACTCAGAGCATGGCGCTGACCGTCGTTCTGCACCCGGTAGTTCCCGAATGAGCACTTCCTGTGAAGCGGCTGGATGCCCGAACGGTTCAGGATTTTTTCAACCCGCGCCTGATGATTCAGGCGGTTAATTTCCTCGCTGCGCTTACGGCCCTCAGCCAGTTGCCATTCCCGCCATTCGTCGGTCGTCCGGAACGGTGGAACCGCCCCCTGTGGTGCAAGTCTGCGAATACGTTCAAGAACCCCAACTGCCGCAATGTTTTTCATGACACGTCACCCCCTGAATCCCGGCGGTATTTCAGTGTCCGGTTCAGAAATGTGATTCACGCAACGCTGCGCAGGCGAACGCCCCAGGCGGATAACCAGTTCATCCCATTTTTCCCGGAGTTTTGCCGGACTCATGATGTTTTTTACCCAGAACGAATCCCGCTGGAGACGCCCAAACATTTCACAAATTTGTCTGTGAGTTCTGCCATCCAGCATCCGCATTGTGCGAACGTCATTGGCCCATGCTGTCCAGTTGGGTTCTTTCGGTCTAGTGATCTCGCCATCATAGCTGGCCGCCTGCTCGTAAAGACTCACGATTCGTCCCCAGATCCACTGTGCGCACACCAAATCTTCCTGACTTCCCCACTGGCGTTTTTTCGCACTGAACACAACCGCGTCAGGGTGTCGGGTTAAAAAATCCTGTTCAGCCGTCTGCGGGTCCGGTTGCGAAGCGTCCGGACAAGAAGATCTTTTATCTGACGGATCAGGTTTTAATACTGACGGATCGGGGTCAATCATCGCCCCCCTAATCGGCAGTTTTTTATCAACAGTTGATCCATCAAAATTTGACGGGTCAACCGTTGAGGGGTCAATATTTGACGGGTCAACTGTTAACGGGTCATTTTTTGCCGGGCTAATTTTTCTTTTCGGTTTATATGACTCACGCGCCGCCGCCGCAGCTGCTTCGAGTTTTTCCACATTAAGCCGATAGATATTGCTTACATTACGCCCACCGACCTTACGCTCTTCCTTCGTCAGCCAGCCCTCTTTCGCCAGTTCTGCAATAGCCGATTTCACTGTGGATTCACTTCTTGCACCGATCTGACGCCGGATAGTTTCAATGGCAGGCCATGACACGCCCTCGTCATTGCTGTAGTCTGCAAGACGGGCCATAACCGCCACCCTGGATAAGATCATGCCGGTGAAGGCGCACCCTTCCCAGACAAGACCATGAAGCTTGCTGCTCATAAAACCCCCGAACACCGTGCTTTTAGTGCATCACCACAGCATTCCCTGCCGGGCCGCCGCGATTCATCTGGTCATACAAAACAACCGCTGACGCAACAAAATCATCGACATCCTTCACCAGCCGATCCCTCCGTTCGACGATCTCACGGTAATATTCAGAACTGTGGCTGCGCATACGGGCCACCAGCAAAGGCGGCATCGCCTTTTCGATCGCCGGTAACAGAGCCTGCATTTTTTCAACAGCATCAGGGGTGTCTTTATCCAGCCAACGGAAAATTTTCTGGGTATTACGGGCCAGGGCTTCCGGATGGCTGTCGTCGTACAGTTCCGGGAACGTCATCCCCAGTTCGAAATAAGTCCGGACTATTTCAGCTGCAGGAACTTTCTCACCATCAGGATATGCCCAGGCATTCATCGCCATGCGGATGTGCTCATGTTTGATTTTCATGAATCATTTGCCTCTTGATGCTTCGGGTATGATCGTTTTCGTCATTTGGTTGCTTCATCGACATATTCTGCGAATAACATGACGAGCGTCGTAAGTATGTCCAATCAACATCAGGACGAAGTTCTTCACACAGGACACCACCTTTTGTTGCTCGTTCAATCGCAGGACATCTCTCAGCAGGCAACTGACGTACCCCTTTGATCCATTGATTTACGCTTGGAGGAGATACACCTAAAAGCCTAGCCATTGCTGATTGCCCACCGACAACAGCACAAGCTCGTTTGAATGAATAGTTATCTTTTTTCATCGAATGAACTCCAAAAAACACACAATAATATTAGGCTTAGCCTAATGTTATTGTCAATAGGCTATGCCTAATACATCGAGAATAGGGATTGCCTAACGCGATGCGCATAGGAGACTATTAAGCAATGCTTAGTGGTAAAGACTTAGGCCGAGCGATAGAGCAGGCCATTAACAAAAAAATTGCATCAGGAGCCGTCAAATCAAAGGCGGAAATCGCACGTCATTTCAAAGTCCAACCACCATCAATCCATGACTGGATTAAGAAAGGTTCGATAAGTAAAGACAAACTTCCAGAACTATGGCGTTTCTTTTCTGATGTGGTTGGTCCAGAGCATTGGGGGCTTAACGAATACCCCATACCAACCCCATCCACTTCAGATACAAAAAGTGAACTTTTAGACATAAACAGCCTTTATCAAGCCGCCTCTGATGAAAAAAGAGCAATTGTGACTTTCCTCTTATCTGGAAATGCTACGGAGCCTGGTTGGGTTGATCATGACGTTCGCGCCTACATTGCCGCAATGGAAATGAAGGTAGCTAACTATCTGAAAAATCAAGAATCAAAACGGAAAAGCCAGAACATCACCAAGACAGGAACTTAAACTTATATGGTCCGACGGGAAATTCCTAGTTCCCGTTAGTTAACTCCTACTACCTCTCCCACAAACCATCACCTATTAGGTTGCACCCAAATCATTAGGCATAGCCTATTGACAAACAATTAGGCATTACCTATAGTTTTCCCATACCAACCCATCCCACACAATACAGGGCAATACCTAGAGTTACCCGGCAGTGGTCAGGGATTAAGTAGCCAGCCCGAGGCGTAAGAACATGACGGCAGGGTTCAACTTTAACTATGCAGCAGGTTTTTGTTCCGCTCCCCCGGCGTTAAGGGGAAATGAGGTCAGCATGGATACTATCGAGCTTGGCAACAACGAATCTCTGGTATGCGGCGTGTTTCCCAACCAGGACGGCACGTTTACCGCGATGACGTATACCAAAAGTAAAACGTTTAAAACCGAAGCTGGCGCGCATCGCTGGTTAGCAAGAAACTCCGACTGATGAGGTTGACGATGGAATTTAAAGATTTACCAGTACCATTCCAGGAAATGGCATCGAATGTGGTTCGCTCTCAACTGGCGACTCTTGACCTGAGTACCGTAGAAAGAGAAACCATCGACAATATATCCCATAATGTGCGTAATGCCTTTATCAAGCTGTACGAAGAGAAGCTGAGTTCTGAAAACAAAGATTATTCACCTAAATTCACCCCACACCCAGGTGGAGTGAGTGAGATTTATCATGAAACAATGGTTAAAGCACTACGTATGCAAATAGCCGAACTTGAACATAAATTAAATTTAGTTAGTAAGTGCCAAAATCAGCACAAGGCAAAAGGGTTGCACTTTCATCATAAGGGCAAACAAAAATGTGAGCATTAACACCAACTGAATTAGCAACAAAAAAGGTTTGTTCAAGTATTTGATTCGCATTAAGCATTGACTGAATAACGTATGCCCCTGGCAACAATTTATATTCAACGTCACCTTCATTAATCATCCTGGAGTATTTAAATTTTGGCATCAGAGTCTCGAACTTTTTCTCCTGTTCCATTGTTGCTTCAAATAACTGCACATGAACATAATATCGATTGATTGATTTAGAGTGCATTTTATCCTCCATAGAGGTTCTGGGTTAAAAATGGAGACCAACACGCTGTCACGTGTGGTCGTGCGCCGGACACGGATAAGAATCCGGCAACACCAGTTTACCACTGGTTAATTTTCCCTGAAAAGTCAGGGCATAACACGAAAGAGCACGGCGAAGTTAGTCTCTCTGTATAGGTCGTCGTTAAATTTAATTCGACCGTGCGCTTCCGGTTGTGGTAATCCGCGAAATGGCGCGGCGGTAAGTATGGCTGGGGCTTCCTCCATTGCTCCAGAAAATGCACCGGGTTGTCAGGTTGACCATACGCCTGAGTGACAACACCGCCACAACAACATCTGTTATCACTTTTCTGGTGATTCGGCGGAAATGGATATCCGCCCTTTTTAAAGTGAATTTTGTGATGCGGTGAATGCGGCTATGCGCACGCGGAACAGTTAAAGCAGTAAGGCGGTATTTTACTGGCGTAACAAGCATCAACTAACCCGGCGTTAATTGTTAACTGGTTAACGTCACCTGGAGGCACCAGGCACTGCATCACAAAATTCATTGTTGAGGACGCGATAATGGAAACGTTATTACCAAACGTTAATACGTCTGAAGGTTGTTTTGATATTGGAGTTCTGCTCAGTAACCGGGAGTTTACTGAAGATGCCATTAAGATGAGAAAATATGAACCTTATCTTCTCAATGATAATTCCATACTTTCCAGAATTGCCCTTCTTGAACTTGGTATTATCGGAGAACAGCAGTGACTTCAGCGTTTGCACTGATAATGACCGTTTTTCTTATAACGGGTGAGCCGCAGAATGTGATTACCGGAATTTATGACAGTAAGTCATCCTGCATTCAGGTAAGGGACGAACAAAAAATCCCCGGTGAATGCCTCCCGTTAAAAAAAGTATCGCTGTACCTGAATAACGAAACACCGGCTGGATAACCCGCCAGCCATATTAACGCCATACCAACGGATTAAAAATGCCAGCAATGGCAGGAATTTGTTCATCCTTAAAATGGTTATGAGGTTTATCAATGAACGCTGATAAAGAAGAAATTGCACTATATTACGAAGCCAAAAATGACAAAGTCAGAAAACGCCTTGGGATTAAAGGTGGTTTTTACTGGCGCACAGCAAAAAAATTATCGGTTGCAATATCACGCGGTGTTGCTGCAATGGACGATGCCGGATTTGACGAAGAGGATTTTAAAAAACCCATCCGCGTCCATTTACCCGTTGTGAATGACCTTCCACCGGAAGGTGTGTTTGATACTGAATTCTGCAACCGATACGAAAAAGGCGGAGAAGATGGTATCACAATGATACTTATCGCGCCCTCTGTTCCGGACAAACCAGCCAGTACTGACAATACCAACGTCAACGGCGAAGACATGGCTAAGATTGAGGAGAATATGCTTCTTCCGGTTTCAGGTCAGATTCTGCCTGTTCGCTGGCTGGCGCAACACAACAGCGAAAAACCGCTCACGCACGTTTCACTGGACAAACTGCGCGCATTACATAACGCACAGGATGAAAAACTTCCCGCCGTTACCGCGCTGGCCATCTCAAATAAAGCAGTGCAACTCGAACCGCTGGAGATTCGGGATTTGTACAAACTGGTGCGAGACACTGACAAAGTTTTCCCCGCCCCCGTAAATTCGGACCTGGGACTGATGACCTCTTTTATCGAAGCATACCTGGGCGCTGACTACACCGATCGCGGTCTGCTTACAAAAGAGTGGATGAAAGGAAATCGTGTTTCACGCATCAGCCGCACGCCATCCGGCGCTAACGCTGGCGGCGGCATTCTTACCGATCGCGGCGAAGGTTTTGTCCACGATGATGCGTCAGTGGCGCGTGACGTAGCCACTGGCGTACTGGCCCGTTCAATGGACGTGGATATTTATAACCTTCATCCCGCGCACGCTAAACGCATTGAGGAAATTATCGCTGAAAATAAACCGCCATTTTCTGTGTTTTTCAGCAAATTCATCACCATGCCGGGCCACAAGGATTACTCCCGCGCCATCGTGGTTGCGTCCGTGAAAGAAGCACCAATTGGTATAGAGGCTACTCCCCACCGTGTCACCGAATTCCTGAATAAGGTGCTGACTGAAACCGATCATGCCACCCCTGATCCGGAAATCGTGGATATTGCCTGTGGTCGCTCCTCTGCCCCGATGCCGCAGCGTGTAACAAAAGAAGGAAAACAGGATGATGAAGACAAACCGCAGCCATCTGGCGCAATGGCAGATGAACAGGCAACGACTGAAGCAGTGGAACCGGATACAACTGAACATAATCAGGACACGCAGTCAATGGATGCTCAGCCACAGATAAATTCTGTTGATGCGAAATATCAGAAACTGCGTGCAGAACTCCATGAAGCCAAGAAAAACATTCCACCCAAAAATCCTGTCGATGCAGATAAATTACTGGCTGCTTCTCGCGGAGAATTTGTTGAAGGGATTAGCGACCCGAATGATCCAAAATGGGTGAAGGGGATCCAGAGTCGCGATGATGATGACCAGAATCAGGATAAAGCGGAACAAAACAACCCAAACACGCGACCAAACGAACCAGAAGCGGAACAAAACAGCCCAAATGCGTTACAAAACGAGCCAAAAACAAAACAACCTGAACCAGTAGTGCAACAAGATCCAGAAAAAGTTTGCACCACATGTGGTCAGACCGATGGCGGCAACTGCCCTGATTGTGGAGCGGTAATGGGTGACGCAACCTACCAAGAGACATTCAACGAAGAAAGCCAGGATGAAGCCCGGGAAAAAAATCCGGAGGAAATGGAAAATGCCGTGCTCCCGAATAAGCAATGCACCGAAGGCGATCAACATGCCAATGGCAATAATGAAACAGGCGAGACAGCAAATCCCTTAATTAAGGTGAACTGTCATCACGAAAGCACATCCACCAGCAGGTTGTGGCACCATCTGATGATTGACCTTGAAACAATGGGCAAAAATCCTGATGCGCCAATAAACGCTATAGCCGGTAAGTTTTTTGATCCGGCAACCGGAGAGATGGGGCCAGAATTCAGCAAAACTATCGATCTGGAAACCGCAGGCGGGGTCATCGATCGGGACACCATTAAGTGGTGGCTGAAACAGTCACGCGAAGCACAATCCGCTATTTTTACCGATGAAATCTCGTTAGATGTTGCTCTCCGGCTATTCATAGAATTTATCGAAAAAAACTCCGGCGGGCGTTTTGTCCAAGTATGGGGAAATGGAGCCAACTTCGACAACGTAATTTTACGCCGTTCATATGAACGGCAGGGGATCCCCTACCCGTGGCTTTACTACAACGATCGCGATGTACGCACAATCGTTGAACTGGGTAATGCCATTGGCTTTGATGTCAGAATGGCTATTCCATTCGAAGGCGTACCCCACAATGCGCTGGACGATGCCCGTCACCAGGCAAAACAAGTTTCAGCAATCTGGCAAAAACTGATCCCGAGTCAGGCTGATTTTTAATGTTCAACCCCGGTCGTCGTCCGCAAGCTATAATGGCGGCGGCCATGATTAGCGAACAACGCTCATGGCAAGACTTATTCTGCTCACTGAGTGGGCAAAAGAGGAATTCAGTGAACCGGTCCCTACTCCGGGCACGTTAAGTAAATACGCTAAAGCCGGAATGATATTTCCTCTCCCCAAAAAAGTTGGAAGACACTGGCGAGTGGATCCTCGAGCTCGCTTTGTCGGAATGGTAAACAAGCCGGAAGTGATCGCCACAGATCACCCTGCTTTGAAGAGGATACTGGAAGATGGCGCGCCCACGAAAATATAAAACTGAAGTTCCGGGATTATCTCCGTATTTTGACAAAAGAAATAACAAAGTTTACTGGCGTTACAGGCATCCCATAACAGGAAAAAATCACGGGCTCGGCAGTATTGACCAGAAACAGGCAGAAGCTATTGCAGCAGAAGCGAACAGCCGTCTTGCCAGGCAACAAATGGAACAAATGCTCACTCTGCAGGAGAAAATTATTCGTGATACCGGTGGTTCATCAACCGTTTCTGTTTTTCTGAATAGTTACCGAAAAATTCAACAGGAAAGATATGAAAACGGAGAGATCAAACTCAACACACTGAAACAGAAAGCATCCCCTCTCAGGGTATTTGATGAACGTTTTGGTACCAGACCATTAGATGCCATAACCGTAAAAGATGTGGTATCGGTGCTGGAAGATTACAAGGCAAAAGGACATAACAGAATGGGACAAATTTTCAGGAAAGTACTGATTGATGTTTTCCGGGAGGCCCAGCAAACGGGCGATGTCTCGCCAGGCTTTAACCCTGCAGAATCGGCAAAAAAACCACAGGTACGGATATCACGGCAACGACTGACCTTTGATGAGTGGATGATGATTTATAATGCAGCGGAAAAGGATGGTTACTTTTTACAGCGTGGTATGCTGCTAGCGCTGATGACAGGCCAGCGCCTTTCAGATATTTGCAAAATGAAATTTTCGGATATCAGGGATGGTTATCTTCATGTCGAACAGCAAAAAACAGGAACCCGGATTGCCATCCCTCTGGCTCTGCGTTGCGATAAATTAAATCTCACCCTGGATGATGTAGTGTCATCCTGTCGCGATTGCGTTCTTAGTCCGTGGTTATTGCACCACCATCATGCTAAAGGGACAGCTAAGCGCGGCGGGATGGTTAAGCCAGCAACGTTGACAGTTGCATTTAAAAAAGCCCGGGATTCTGTGGATTACAACTGGCGCGCTAATGGCACTCCACCCTCTTTCCATGAGCAGAGATCTTTATCAGAGCGATTGTTCAGGGAGCAGGGAATTGATACCCAAATTTTGCTGGGTCATTCGAATCAAAAAATGACCGATATTTACAACGATGTACGCGGTAAAGAGTGGAAAAAACTGGTCATTTGATGACCAGTTTTGCAGAGGAGTTTTGCAGAGATTTTGCAGAGAAAATTAAAAGCGATATCCGGCAGAGAACATAAACACCCACGGATCCAGTCGTACCGAGTCTTTCACGGTAGTAACACCAGATTTATACTTGGCCGTGGTATCGATATCCATGTACCACACTGACATGTTAACCAACCAGTCACGGTTAATCAGATAATCAACCCCCACCTGCCCGGCAGCTCCCCAGGAATCTTTCAGACTGAGATCGGAAAGCCCTGCCTCTTTGCCATGATCGTTAAATCCATTATCAAAGAAGGTGGTGTAGTTAATACCTGCCCCAACGTAAGGACGGAATTTGCTGCTGGCATCACCAAAATACCACTGCGCCATCAGTGTTGGTGGCAGATGATGAACGGTTGCAATATCGCCGGTCGCCCGGGTGCCGATTTTATGGCGGAACGGCGTCGCTGCCAGTAATTCCACACCAATGTTGTCGGTCGCCATATAAGTAAACGTAAGGCCCAGTTGCGTGTTATTGGTCACGCTGAATCCACCCAGACTTCCTAACGTACCACCAGCACCTTCTGTTGGACGTACGGTTGCAGAACCTGCACGCATAAAAAATTCGCCTGCTTCATGCGCAAAGGCACTGCCAGAGAGAAGAGTTGTTACTGCCAAAGCCGCCACTGTTAACTTTTTCATATCCGCTCCGTCGTTATGGTTATAAAAACGTGACGAATATACCTACATTGGAGTAACAAATGATCCTACATAGATCACATTACATATGATAATTCACCCTTTATTGATCTGGATTAATTTAGAAGTTGCATTGAGAATCCTGGTTAATGTGATTTAAATCAATTTTTAAATATTTTCGCTACGCAAATATTAACTCGGTCGCCACTTGCCGCGATTTGCCCATGCCTGAAGGCCAGCAATTACCTCCGCTTTACAAAGATATGCTTTTCCATACAAGACCTGATGCTGCCACCCGAGGCTTAACCAGGGTACAATTGCCCGCTAATTAACACCTGCATAAAACTCAAGGAGAGTGCATGTCTATCACGGCGCAGTCCGTATACCGTGACACCGGAAATTTCTTCCGTAATCAATTTATGACCATTCTGTTGGTATCGTTGCTATGTGCGTTTATCACAGTGGTGTTAGGGCATGTTTTCTCACCCAGTGATGCACAGCTTGCGCAGCTCAATGACGGCGTGCCCGTTAGCGGCAGTAGTGGGTTGTTCGACCTGGTTCAGAATATGTCACCGGAACAGCAACAAATTTTGCTGCAGGCTTCAGCGGCGTCCACTTTTTCAGGATTAATCGGTAACGCCATTCTCGCCGGAGGCGTAATATTAATTATCCAGCTGGTGTCTGCGGGTCAGAGAGTCAGTGCGCTGCGAGCTATTGGTGCCAGTGCGCCGATATTGCCAAAGTTATTTATTCTGATTTTTCTGACTACCCTTTTAGTACAGATTGGCATCATGCTGGTGGTCGTTCCGGGAATTATCATGGCCATTTTACTGGCCCTGGCACCGGTGATGTTGGTACAGGACAAAATGGGCGTTTTTGCCTCGATGCGTAGCAGTATGCGGCTGACTTGGGCGAATATGCGTCTGGTGGCACCCGCAGTACTGAGCTGGTTGCTGGCAAAAACACTGTTGCTGCTTTTTGCCTCTTCTTTTGCCGCATTAACCCCGGAAATTGGTGCCGTACTGGCGAACACCTTGAGCAACCTGATTTCAGCCATATTGCTCATCTATCTGTTCCGCCTGTATATGTTGATTCGCCAATAACCTTAAGCATTTGATTACGGAATCGTAAAATGAAGCAGTTTCTTGATTTTTTACCGCTGGTTGTCTTTTTCGCGTTTTACAAGATTTATGACATCTATGCGGCTACTGCGGCGCTGATCGTCGCCACGGCGATTGTGCTTATCTATAGCTGGGTTCGCTTTCGTAAGGTTGAGAAGATGGCCCTGATCACTTTTGTTCTGGTGGTCGTCTTCGGTGGCTTGACGCTGTTCTTCCACAATGATGAGTTTATTAAATGGAAGGTTACAGTCATTTATGCTCTATTTGCGGGAGCCCTGTTAGTCAGCCAATGGGTGATGAAAAAGCCGCTAATTCAGCGGATGCTGGGTAAAGAACTCACGCTGCCGCAACCGGTATGGTCGAAGCTGAATCTGGCCTGGGCTGTTTTCTTTATCCTTTGCGGTCTGGCAAACATCTACATCGCATTCTGGCTGCCGCAAAATATTTGGGTCAACTTTAAAGTCTTTGGCCTGACCGCCCTTACCTTAATCTTCACATTGTTAAGCGGTATCTATATCTACCGCCACATGCCGCAGGAAGATAAATCCTAACCAGACTGCCAGTCCTTCGGGGCTGGCGCTGTATCTCCTCTGTTCTCCTCAGGAAAATCATAGTAGCATCGCGCCTGTGATTTTCCTTTTAAGTCGGTTTTACCATGTCTACAACACATAACGTCCCTCAGGGCGATCTTGTTTTACGTACTTTAGCCATGCCCGCCGATACCAATGCCAATGGTGACATCTTTGGTGGTTGGTTAATGTCACAAATGGATATTGGCGGCGCTATTCTGGCAAAAGAAATTGCCCACGGTCGCGTAGTGACTGTGCGGGTTGAAGGAATGACTTTCTTACGGCCGGTTGCGGTCGGCGATGTGGTGTGCTGCTATGCACGCTGTGTCCAGAAAGGGACGACATCGGTCAGCATTAATATTGAAGTGTGGGTGAAAAAAGTAGCGTCTGAACCAATTGGGCAACGCTATAAAGCGACAGAAGCATTATTTAAGTATGTCGCGGTTGATCCTGAAGGAAAACCTCGCGCCTTACCTGTTGAGTAATAGTCAAAAGCCTCCGGTCGGAGGCTTTTGACTTTCTGCTTACTGAATTTCGGTGGTGCCGTTAATTTTAAACAGGATATTCACCACAATCCCACTGCCTGGCTTACCCGGCTCATAACGCCATCTGCGCATCGCATTTTTCACCTCACGCTCAAACATGTTCGCAGGCTTGGCTGAGAGGATTTGTACGTTATCCACGCGACCATCCGGCGTAACGTCAAATTTAACTTTAACCTGCCCTTCAATGCGCAATGCCTGTGCTCGTGCCGGATACTGCGGCTGATTACGGCTTAATGCGCGTGGTCCTGAAGCCACACTGGTAACCGGCTTGCTGGTTGCAGCCGTTGCTGTACTTGATGTCAGGCGTGCCGGTGCCGTATTTTCAAACGGTGATGCCGGACGCGACTCTACGGGTTTGACATCGCGTTTTGGCTGCTCCTGTACCTTTTTCACCGGCTTCGGTTTTGGCTTAGGTTTCGGCTTCGGCTTTTCAATGACCACCGGTGCTTCTTTTGGCGGTTCGGGGATCGGCTCAGGTTCCGGTTCTGGCTCTACCACCGGCTCCGGTGGCGGCTGAACGGCTTGTGGCGGTTCGAGATCAGCAGGCGTAACCATCGTGACAGAAATCGGCTGCGCAGGCGCAGGTAGTTCAATAACCTGATGTACCGAGGTATAGAGCAGACCCGCCACAACAGCACCATGAATGCAGACCGAAAGTAACGTCGGCCAGGGGAAGCGGCGAGGTAAATCAAGGGTCATTGAAGTCATAATCATTTCAGTAGAAAAACCAGGTCTCGATTTTAAATGCAAATAGCAATCATATTCAATAAGGCAAGACGATCAGGATCAGTGAAAATGTCATTTTTGGCGTAATTACCCTTACTTTATGCATGGCCTTAACAAAGACATCATCTTTCCGTTGCAGATCTTCGCCCTTTCAAATAACGTACTTTACAACTTTCCCGAACAAGGAGTTGTGCCCGTGTTGTATGTTATTTACGCTCAAGACAAAGCTGATAGCCTCGAAAAACGCCTTTCCGTTCGTCCGGCACATTTAGCACGTTTACAGTTACTGCATGATGAAGGTCGTTTGTTGACAGCTGGTCCAATGCCAGCGGTAGACAGTAACGATCCAGGGGCTGCGGGATTTACTGGCTCAACCGTTATTGCTGAATTTGAATCGCTGGAAGCAGCTCAGGCCTGGGCCGATGCTGACCCGTACGTAGCGGCAGGAGTCTATGAACACGTTTCAGTGAAACCATTTAAGAAAGTGTTCTGAATAGAGATTCAATATTTAAGGGCACGGTTTTTGCAACCGTGTTCTTGTTTGGCCTTTCCTTATAGCCGGTCAGTGCATTCACCACCACAAGCAGATAATAACTTTATCTGTATTTCTTTATATGATGTGAGCATATTCAGGAAAAATGACCTTTCCTGAGGTACAGTTGCTCGCTCAAATCCTTTGATTACTGCGGATAAAGTCATCTACTATTGTTTAACACATTCACGCGCTGCATGTATGTTCAGAAAATGTGCACGCTAAGATAATTAAACAAAATTGTGGTTACAGAGGTATCAGTGAGTCACTGGGCTACATTCAAACAAACAGCAACAAATTTATGGGTGACCCTTCGGCACGACATTCTCGCGCTGGCCGTCTTTTTAAATGGATTGCTTATTTTTAAAACAATCTATGGTATGTCGGTCAATTTGCTTGATATTTTCCATATCAAAGCATTTTCAGAGTTGGATCTCTCCTTGCTGGCAAACGCCCCACTCTTTATGCTCGGCGTCTTTCTTGTCCTGAACTCCATTGGCTTACTGTTCCGGGCAAAGCTCGCATGGGCAATCAGTATCATTTTGTTGTTGATAGCGCTAATTTACACCCTGCATTTTTATCCCTGGCTGAAATTTAGTATTGGATTTTGCATTTTTACGCTGGTGTTTTTGCTGATACTGCGCAAAGACTTCTCCCACAGTAGCGCCGCAGCCGGGACAATTTTTGCATTTATTAGTTTCACGACATTACTGTTTTACTCAACCTACGGTGCGCTTTATTTAAGCGAAGGTTTTAATCCGCGAATAGAAAGTTTGATGACCGCGTTCTATTTTTCGATAGAAACCATGTCAACCGTCGGCTATGGCGATATTGTCCCTGTTTCTGAATCAGCACGATTGTTCACTATTTCGGTCATTATTTCCGGCATTACCGTTTTTGCCACATCTATGACCTCAATTTTTGGTCCGCTTATCCGCGGGGGATTCAACAAACTTGTAAAAGGAAACAATCATACAATGCATCGTAAAGATCATTTTATTGTTTGCGGACATTCGATTCTCGCCATCAATACGATCCTGCAACTGAATCAACGCGGACAAAACGTAACGGTTATCAGCAACTTGCCTGAAGATGATATCAAGCAACTTGAGCAACGCTTAGGCGATAATGCTGATGTTATCCCCGGTGACAGTAATGACAGTTCTGTATTAAAGAAAGCGGGAATCGATCGTTGCCGGGCCATTCTGGCGCTGAGTGATAACGATGCAGATAACGCGTTTGTTGTACTCTCGGCAAAAGATATGAGCAGTGATGTCAAAACAGTTCTCGCCGTCAGTGATAGCAAAAACCTGAATAAGATTAAGATGGTACATCCGGATATCATTCTCTCACCGCAACTGTTTGGCAGCGAAATTCTGGCGCGAGTTTTAAATGGTGAAGAGATTAATAATGATATGCTCGTTTCAATGTTGTTGAACTCAGGTCATGGTATTTTCAGCGATAACGATGAACTAGAAACGAAAGCTGACAGTAAAGAATCGGCGCAAAAATAGAGTTTAAAGACGGAAGAGTAAACTTATTGGGCACCGCAATGGTGCCCAGTACATTTAGATATTGTAGATCGCAAACAATAACGAGTTACGCTGTTTGTTTAGAATGCACTTCCTGATGCTGTGGATACGCATATTTCGGCGCGATTGCCCCTCAAGCCAACGCGATTTACGTCGGCTAGCCTGACGCTGCATGCGCCAGCGCCCCACTTCCGTTCTACTCCGCTTCATGTTAACTACTCTATGCAATAACAGAATGGTCATTATACCTCCACCCCCGACGCTGACCAGTGCTTTTCCCGCGTTTTTATTTGCCAGATGAATCCATATGCGTAAACTCATAACAATGCGCTTTCAAAAGGATTTCTAATCTATGACAACCGTTTATACGTTGGTGAGTTGGTTGGCCATTCTGGGATACTGGTTGCTCATTGCAGGCGTAACTTTACGCATTCTAATGAAACGACGCGCAGTTCCCTCCGCGATGGCCTGGCTGTTGATTATTTACATTCTGCCGTTAGTCGGAATTATTGCCTATCTTGCCGTTGGCGAGCTCCATTTAGGCAAACGCCGCGCTGAGCGCGCCAGAGCGATGTGGCCTTCCACCGCAAAATGGCTTAACGACCTTAAAGCCTGTAAGCATATCTTCGCCGAAGAAAATAGCAGTGTCGCTGCGCCATTATTCAAGCTTTGCGAGCGTCGTCAGGGGATCGCTGGGGTCAAAGGGAATCAGCTACAACTGATGACCGAGTCAGATGATGTGATGCAGGCGTTAATCCGCGACATCCAGCTCGCGCGCCATAATATTGAGATGGTGTTTTATATCTGGCAGCCCGGCGGCATGGCGGACCAGGTGGCTGAATCATTAATGGCGGCTGCGCGACGCGGCATTCATTGCCGATTGATGCTCGACTCCGCCGGGAGTGTGGCTTTTTTCCGCAGCCCGTGGCCCGAGCTAATGCGTAATGCCGGTATTGAAGTGGTCGAAGCCTTAAAGGTCAATCTGATGCGTGTGTTTTTACGCCGTATGGACCTGCGCCAACATCGCAAGATGATCATGATCGATAATTACATCGCGTACACCGGCAGCATGAATATGGTCGATCCTCGCTACTTCAAACAAGATGCGGGCGTAGGGCAATGGATTGATCTGATGGCGCGTATGGAAGGCCCTATCGCCACCGCGATGGGGATTATTTATTCCTGCGACTGGGAGATTGAAACCGGAAAACGTATTCTGCCGCCACCACCAGATGTCAATATTATGCCGTTTGAACAGGCCAGCGGTCACACCATTCACACAATTGCTTCTGGCCCCGGCTTTCCGGAAGATCTCATTCACCAAGCATTATTGACTGCGGCTTATTCGGCGCGTGAATATTTGATCATGACCACGCCCTACTTTGTGCCAAGCGATGATTTACTTCATGCGATTTGCACGGCGGCGCAGCGCGGGGTGGATGTCAGTATTATCCTTCCGCGAAAAAATGACTCGATGCTGGTCGGCTGGGCCAGTCGCGCATTCTTTACGGAACTGCTGGCTGCTGGGGTTAAAATTTATCAGTTTGAAGGCGGGTTACTGCATACCAAGAGCGTGCTGGTCGATGGCGAACTAAGTCTGGTTGGCACAGTTAACCTTGATATGCGTAGTCTGTGGCTAAATTTCGAGATTACCCTGGCAATCGACGATAAAGGTTTTGGTGCTGACCTCGCCGCCGTTCAGGACGATTATATTTCGCGTTCACGTCTGCTCGATGCCCGTTTATGGCTAAAACGTCCATTATGGCAACGTGTCGCCGAGCGACTGTTTTACTTCTTCAGTCCGTTGCTGTAAAACGTCGCCAACAGAGGTTAAACAGGTAGTAACTATGGATATGGATCTAAACAATCGCCTGACTGAAGATGAAACGCTTGAACAGGCCTACGATATTTTTCTCGAACTGGCTGCCGACAATCTCGATCCAGCTGATGTTCTGCTGTTCAATCTTCAGTTTGAAGAGCGCGGCGGCGCGGAGTTATTCGATCCGGCGGAAGACTGGCAGGAACATGTTGATTTCGATTTGAACCCGGACTTTTTTGCCGAAGTGGTGATTGGTCTGGCGGACAGTGAAGATGGTGAAATCAACGATGTTTTTGCCCGCATTCTGTTATGCCGCGAAAAAGATCACAAACTTTGCCATATCATCTGGCGGGAATAAATAATCGCTTTTAGCGTGAAAAAGGGCTGACAACTGTCAGCCCTTATTGTTTTTAAAGCGGATCGACTTTCAGGCAAGAAACGGCGTGTCTGAAACTCCCCTCCAGAACAGGACGTGTTTTGGCGCACTCTGGACCGGCAATCGGGCAACGGGTACGGAAAACACAACCGGAAGGCGGGTTGATCGGCGACGGTAATTCCCCTTCCAGTAACTGGATGGTTTTGTTCTTCTCCAGATCCGGATCAGGTATGGGGACTGCCGACATCAATGCCCTGGTGTAAGGATGTAGTGGATTGTGGTAGACCTCATCATAGGTCCCCAGTTCTACCGCATGGCCGAGATACATCACCAACACACGATCGGAAATGTGTTTTACCACGGCCAGGTCATGAGCGATAAAAATTAATGACAATCCCATCTCACGTTGCAATTGCTGGAGCAGGTTGACCACCTGTGCCTGAATTGACACGTCCAGCGCCGACACCGGCTCATCACAGATAATCAGCTTCGGTTCAAGAATAAGAGCACGCGCAATCCCGATACGCTGGCACTGCCCACCAGAGAACTCATGCGGATAGCGGTTAATCAGGTTAGGCAATAACCCGACTTTCAGCATCATCGCCTTCACGCGCTCGCGAACTTCCTGGCGTGACATTTTCGGATGATAAGTACGCAGTGGTTCAGCGATGATCTCGCCGATGGTCATACGCGGGTTTAGCGATGCCAACGGATCCTGGAAAATCATCTGAATATCACTGCGAACGGCACGCCATTCATCGGGTTTCATGCCCAGCAACTCTTTACCTAACCAGGCAACATGACCGTCGGTCGCCTTGACCAAACCGATGATGGCGCGAGCAAAGGTGGACTTACCGCATCCCGATTCCCCTACCACACCTAATGTTTCCCCTTCATACAGGCGAAGAGTGACACCATCGACGGCTTTGAGCGTTTTCGGCGGTTGCCAGAACCACTGTTTGCCATCTTTGATTTCAAAGTGCACTTTAAGATCGGCGATTTCAAGGAGGACTTTTCTTCCTTCAGTTACAGCATTCATAACAGTTCCTCCACCGGTTTAAAGCAAGCACGCAGACGGCCAGGCGTAAACTCTTCCAGCGGCGGTGCGCTACTACAAATTTCCATCGCATGCGGACAACGTGGCTGGAACGGGCAACCTTTCGGTAATCGCAGCAGGTTTGGCGGATTACCCGGGATGGTCAACATTGTTTCACCTTCCGCATCGAGACGCGGCACCGCGTTGAGCAAACCGATAGAATAAGGATGAACGGGTTGATAAAAGACATCGCGCGCGTTGCCATATTCCATCGTGCGCCCGGCGTACATTACCAGCACTTTGTCGCAGATCCCCGCCACCACGCCAAGATCGTGGGTGATCATAATGATGGCGGTATTAAATTCCCGCTTCAGTTCATTTAATAGCGTCATGATCTGCGCCTGTACGGTGACGTCCAGCGCAGTTGTTGGTTCATCCGCAATCAGCAGCTTAGGTCGACATAACAAGGCCATCGCAATCATGACTCGCTGACGCATGCCGCCAGAAAATTCGTGCGGGTACATTTTCATGCGTTTACGCGCTTCCGGCATTTTTACCGCATCGAGCATCCGCACCGACTCTTCAAACGCCTCAGCTTTGCTCATGTTCTTATGCAGCATCAGCACTTCCATCAACTGCTCACCGACGCGCATATAGGGATTCAACGAAGTCATTGGGTCCTGAAAAATCATTGAGATTTGTTCAGCGCGCAGTTTATTGAGTTCATGCTCTGGCAAATTGAGGATTTCACGCCCATTGAAGGTTGCCGATCCGCCAATACGTCCGTTGGCAGCCAACAGGCCCATCAACGCAAATGCAGTTTGCGATTTACCCGAACCAGACTCACCTACAATACCCAGCGTTTCTCCGGCACGTAGGGAAAAATTCAAATCATTGACCGCCGTGACGTCGCCGTCCGGGGTACTAAAGGTGACACGCAAATCTTTCACGTTCAGCAGTGCGTCAGCCTGTTGTTGTGCGAGCGGCACAGTTGCAGTTTCAATTACGCTCATGGCTGCACTCCTTAACGATCTTTCGGGTCGAGGGCATCACGCAAGCCATCGCCGATAAAGTTGAAACAAAACAGCGTCACCACGAGGAATCCCGCTGGGAACAACAATAACCATGGAGAGACTTCCATCGAGTTCGCGCCATCACTCAGCAATGCACCCCAGCTGCTTAACGGCTCTTGCGTACCCAACCCCAGGAAGCTAAGGAAAGATTCAAAGAGGATCATGCTGGGCACCAGAAGTGATGCGTAGACCACCACCACACCGAGTACATTCGGCACAATGTGGCGAATAACAATGCCCGATGTCGATACACCGCCAACTTGTGCCGCCTCAATAAACTCTTTGCGCTTCAGACTCAGGGTTTGCCCACGCACAATACGAGCCATATCCAGCCAGGAAACCATGCCTATCGCCACGAAAATCAGCAGGATGTTTTGACCGAAAAAGGTCACCAGCAAAATGACGAAGAACATGAATGGGAAGGAGTTGAGGATTTCCAGCAGACGCATCATTACCGAATCCACTTTACCGCCCAGATAACCGGAAAGCGAACCATAAAGTGTCCCGACGACCACAGCCACCAGTGCCGCAGCAACACCGACCATGAGTGAGATACGCCCGCCAATCGCAACGCGCACAAGCAGGTCGCGACCGGATGAGTCAGTACCAAAGTAGTGACCGGACTCCATATCCGGGGCGCTGGACATCATCGCCCAGTCAGTATCGTCATAGGCAAACTGGGAAAGCATCGGTGCCAGGATTACAAATAACGCGATCAGCACCAGCACTATCAGACTGGCAACCGCCGCACGGTTATGCATAAAACGTCGACGTGCGTCCTGCCACAAGCTGCGCCCTTCGACCTCCAGCTTTTCACTGAAATTTTCCAGCGTCTCGCTGTTTTTCTTACTTAACATCATCGCGAGCTCCAGTATCAGTAACGGATTTTCGGGTCGATAACCGCATATAGCACATCGACAATGGCATTAAACAAAATGGTTAAAGCACCAACCAGGATGGTCAGGCTTAACACTAAGGAATAGTCACGGTTCAATGCGCCATTAACGAACAGTTGTCCAATCCCCGGCAAACCATAAATGGTTTCGATAACCATAGAACCGGTAATAATGCCGACAAATGCGGGGCCCATATAAGAGAGCACGGGTAACAGAGCAGGTTTTAATGCGTGACGTAAAATGATCCGCCGCATAGGTAACCCTTTCGCCCGGGCAGTACGAATAAAATTGGAGTGTAATACTTCAATCATAGAGCCACGGGTAATACGCGCAATACTGGCGATATAAGCGAGTGACAACGCCACCATCGGCAATATCATGAATTTAAGCGCCCCACCATTCCAGCCACCGCCCGGCAGCCAATGCAAAATGATCGCAAATATCATGACTAATAATGGTGCAACCACAAAACTGGGGATAACAACCCCGGTCATTGCCAGCCCCATCACGGTATAGTCCCATTTGGTGTTTTGTTTTAATGCGGCAATAACGCCAGCACTAACACCCAGTATTACCGCAAGGAAAAATGCTGCGGCTCCCAGTTTGGCAGAAACGGGAAAACTGGATGCAACCAAGTCATTGACCGAATAATCTTTATATTTAAACGATGGACCGAAATCACCGTGCGCCAGTTGTTTCAGGTAGCTGAAATACTGTGTCATGATCGGATCATTAAGATGATATTTCGCTTCGATATTGGCCATCACTTCTGGCGGTAAAGTACGTTCGCCGGTAAAAGGGCTTCCCGGCGCGAGGCGCATCATAAAGAACGAAATAGTAATAAGAATAAATAGCGTCGGAATCGCTTCCAGACAGCGACGTAGAATAAATTTTAACATTGCCCTACCTTCTGGCCTGTGCCTTCTGTAATGCGATAAAAATCAGACACCGTGGAGCAGGACACTCCTGCCCCACGTATTGCCATTAGTGCTTCACAATGTACATATTCCGGGTATAGGTATTATCCAGCGGATCTTTGCCGGTATAGCCACCAACCCACGGTTTCACCAGACGCGCATTCACGTAGTAATAAACAGGAACAATGGCCGAATCCTTATCCAGCTGTTGTTCTGCTTTAGTGTACAGAGCTGTGCGCTGCGCCTCGTCAGTCACTTTCAGCGTTTCCGCCATAATGCTGTCAAAGGCCGGGCTCTTATAATGCGCGGTATTCATCGAGCTGTTCGAAAGCATGGTGTTCAGGAAGGAAGTTGGTTCGTTGTAGTCAGCACACCAGCCTGCACGGGCCACATCAAAAGTACCCTGGTGACGGGTGTCGAGGAACGTTTTCCACTCCTGGTTAACCAGTTTGACGTTTACACCAATGTTTTTCTTCCACAATGAAGAGGCAGCAATCGCCAGCTTTTTATGCAGATCGGAGGTGTTATACAACAGGTTGATGGTCAACGGTTTGTCTGCGGTATAACCCGCTTCAGCCAGCAGTTTTTTCGCTTCTTCGTTACGTTTTTCCTGGCTCCAGCCAAACCATTCTGGCTGAGTCAATTTTGCGCCATCAGTATACGGTGGAGTGTAACCATAGGCGGGCATGTCGCCCTGCGCTTTCACTTTATTAACAATGATATCGCGGTCCATACCTAGTTTCAGTGCGGTACGCACACGCACATCGTTGAATGGCGGTTTCTGGTTGTTAATTTCGTAATAGTAAGTGCACAGGTATGGATCAACGTGAACTTCGTCCGGGATCTCTTTTTTCAGCTTCTGGAACAATTCGATCGGCATGTTGTTATACGTCATGTCGATTTCACCACTACGGTAGCGGTTGACATCGGTAACTTCAGAAGCAATAGGCAAATAGGTTACCTGGTTAATAACGGTTTTCGCGTTGTTCCAGTAGGTCGGGCTGCGTTCAAGAACGATTCGTTCGTTTACGACCCAATCTTTTAAGGTATAGGCACCGTTGGTGACGATATTACCAGGCTGGGTCCATTTTTCGCCGAATTTCTCGATAGCGGCTTTTGGCACCGGTGAAGTTGATGGGTGAACAAGTAATTTATAGAAGTACGGAACGGGTTCACTTAAGGTGACTTCTAATGTGTGATCATCAATAGCTTTCACGCCGAGATCGGTAATCGGTTTTTTCCCTTCAAGAATTTCATCAATACCGGCGATATGCCCATATTGCAGATAACTGGCATACGGAGAAGCAGTGTTCGGATCAACAGAACGTTGCCAGCTATACACAAAGTCTTGTGCTGTGACTGGCGTGCCATCAGACCATTTCGCATCTTTACGCAAATGGAAGGTCCAGACTTTCGCGTCTTTATTATCCCAGGATTCAGCGACGCCAGGTGCTGGATGACCGTCAAGATCGCTGACCAGTAAGCCTTCAAACAGGTCTCGGCTGATATTAGACTCCGGAACACCTTCAATTTTGTGCGGATCTAATGACTGAACTTCTGAACCATTGTTACGTACCAGTGTTTGTTTTTCCGCCAGTGTGACGCCTGCGGGTACATCAGCTGCCAGCGCGACATTCCCTGCCATTAGCGCAGCCAGAACGCCAGCTGCTACTAAACTTCTCTTGGTGATGTTGGTCATTGTTTTTTGGACTCCCTCATTATAATTACTGGTATTAACCAGCATGTGTAATCCCGGATTGGGACCCTGCACAGGCTCGGAGACTTTCTGCTGTCAGGTTACTTTATCGTTACGTATTACTATCACCGACTTTATTTATTCTGGTGATTCAGACGATCACCTTATGTCGATTCGTACTGTGTCTCCCCTGTCGAGACACATTATTCTTTCGCGACGCTCTTTAATTGTTAATTATTCTCATTACCAATAAAGAATCGTCTGGCGGTTGCCCGGAAAGTACCAAATGCGGTTCTTACTCGCCAATACATTTTGCAAAATTGTTAAGCAATTCTCTTTTATTGACCGTATCAGAATCTATAGCTTGCATCCATGCCTTAACAAACATCTTTCAATTCAATCAAATAGAGATTGGCTAAGCATGTCTATCTTTTCTGATTACAGTTCCAGTAGTGAAATGCACAATAATTTAACAATTGATTATTATTTAGCACTTTCCTCTACCAAAGGCAGTGGAATTACTAATATCATTTCAATTATTCTTCAGCAAGCCCAGGATTATGATGTGGCGAAAATAACATGATGGTGAGGAGAAGCAGTTAAGGAAATCCTTATAACTAACTGTAATTTGAGAAGAATATTTTTACCTATTCCTTTTGCTTTTGATAACTGCGCGGGAACAAAGTAAAAATAATGACGAAGTAAACGGAGCATGGCAGCTCCGTTTCATTTGAAAGGAATTAATTAAGCAGGCCGGGGAAAATCCCCTTAATACCAGTAACGATAAATTCAATCCCCAATGCCATCAGCAATAGCCCCATAATACGCGTAATCACGTTGATGCCGGTCTGGCGTAAAACCCGTACCAGCCACGGTGCCATGCGGAACAATCCCCAACAACATAAAGCGAACAATGCAATAGCCACAAAGAAACCAAACAGATAGCTAATGCTGTGATAACGCGTACCCCAGACGATGGTAGAACTGATCGCCCCTGGCCCCGCCATCAACGGCAACGCCAGTGGCACCACACCAATGCTTTCACGTACCGCGGTTTCTGATTTTTCTTGCTTGTTCTGTTTATCCTCGCCAAGCTTGCCGCTAATCATCGACATCGCTATTGTCACCACCAGGATACCCCCGGCGATACGGAACGAATCAATTGATATACCAAAAAGTTGTAGAATCGTGTCGCCGAGAAAAAGCGAGATCCACAAGATAATGGCCACAGACAGGTTGGCTGTAAGGTTAGTTTTGTTTCGCGCTGCCGCTGTCTGATAACTGGTCATGCTGATAAAGACGGGAATAATCCCTACCGGGTTGACCAGCGCAAATAACCCGATGAAAAATTTGAAGTAAACGGGAAAATCAAAAAAGGTCTGAATCACGGTTAGCTCCGAAGCAAAAGCCGGATAATGTTAGCCATAAATAAGGTTGAAAAGACGCGCTGACAATACGCCTTTTGACAGCATTTTTCACCTCCTAACTACTTAAAATTGCTATCATTCGTTATTGTTATCTAGTTGTGCAAAACATGCTAATGTAGCCACCAAATCATACTACAATTTATTAACTGTTAGCTATAATGGCGAAAAGCGATGCTGAAAGGTGTCAGCTTTGCAAAAATTTGATTTGGATCACGTAATCAGTACCCAGAAGTGAGTAATCTTGCTTACGCCACCTGGAAGTGACGCATTAGAGATAATAACTCTAATGTTTAAACTCTTTTAGTAAATCACAGTGAGTGTGAGCGCGAGTAAGCTTTTGATTTTCATAGGTTAAGCAAATCATCACCGCACTGACTATACTCTCGTATTCGAGCAGATGATTTACTAAAAAAGTTTAACATTATCAGGAGAGCATTATGGCTGTTACTAATGTCGCTGAACTTAACGCACTCGTAGAGCGTGTAAAAAAAGCCCAGCGTGAATATGCCAGTTTCACTCAAGAGCAAGTAGACAAAATCTTCCGCGCCGCCGCTCTGGCTGCTGCAGATGCTCGAATCCCACTCGCGAAAATGGCCGTTGCCGAATCCGGCATGGGTATCGTCGAAGATAAAGTGATCAAAAACCACTTTGCTTCTGAATATATCTACAACGCCTATAAAGATGAAAAAACCTGTGGTGTTCTGTCTGAAGACGACACTTTTGGTACCATCACTATCGCTGAACCAATCGGTATTATTTGCGGTATCGTTCCGACCACTAACCCGACTTCAACTGCTATCTTCAAATCGCTGATCAGTCTGAAGACCCGTAACGCCATTATCTTCTCCCCGCACCCGCGTGCAAAAGATGCCACCAACAAAGCGGCTGATATCGTTCTGCAGGCTGCTATCGCTGCCGGTGCTCCGAAAGATCTGATCGGCTGGATCGATCAACCTTCTGTTGAACTGTCTAACGCACTGATGCACCACCCAGACATCAACCTGATCCTCGCGACTGGTGGTCCGGGCATGGTTAAAGCCGCATACAGCTCCGGTAAACCAGCTATCGGTGTAGGCGCGGGCAACACTCCAGTTGTTATCGATGAAACTGCTGATATCAAACGTGCAGTTGCATCTGTACTGATGTCCAAAACCTTCGACAACGGCGTAATCTGTGCTTCTGAACAGTCTGTTGTTGTTGTTGACTCTGTTTATGACGCTGTACGTGAACGTTTTGCAACCCACGGCGGCTATCTGTTGCAGGGTAAAGAGCTGAAAGCTGTTCAGGATGTTATCCTGAAAAACGGTGCGCTGAACGCGGCTATCGTTGGTCAGCCAGCCTATAAAATTGCTGAACTGGCAGGCTTCTCTGTACCAGAAAACACCAAGATTCTGATCGGTGAAGTGACCGTTGTTGATGAAAGCGAACCGTTCGCACATGAAAAACTGTCCCCGACTCTGGCAATGTACCGCGCTAAAGATTTCGAAGACGCGGTAGAAAAAGCAGAGAAACTGGTTGCTATGGGCGGTATCGGTCATACCTCTTGCCTGTACACTGACCAGGATAACCAACCGGCTCGCGTTTCTTACTTCGGTCAGAAAATGAAAACGGCGCGTATCCTGATTAACACCCCAGCGTCTCAGGGTGGTATCGGTGACCTGTATAACTTCAAACTCGCACCTTCCCTGACTCTGGGTTGTGGTTCTTGGGGTGGTAACTCCATCTCTGAAAACGTTGGTCCGAAACACCTGATCAACAAGAAAACCGTTGCTAAGCGAGCTGAAAACATGTTGTGGCACAAACTTCCGAAATCTATCTACTTCCGCCGTGGCTCCCTGCCAATCGCGCTGGATGAAGTGATTACTGATGGCCACAAACGTGCGCTCATCGTGACTGACCGCTTCCTGTTCAACAATGGTTATGCTGATCAGATCACTTCCGTACTGAAAGCAGCAGGCGTTGAAACTGAAGTCTTCTTTGAAGTAGAAGCGGACCCGACCCTGAGCATCGTTCGTAAAGGTGCAGAACTGGCAAACTCCTTCAAACCAGACGTGATTATCGCGCTGGGTGGTGGTTCCCCGATGGACGCCGCGAAGATCATGTGGGTTATGTACGAACATCCGGAAACTCACTTCGAAGAGCTGGCGCTGCGCTTTATGGATATCCGTAAACGTATCTACAAGTTCCCGAAAATGGGCGTGAAAGCGAAAATGATCGCTGTCACCACCACTTCTGGTACAGGTTCTGAAGTCACTCCGTTTGCGGTTGTAACTGACGACGCTACTGGTCAGAAATATCCGCTGGCAGACTATGCGCTGACTCCGGATATGGCGATTGTCGACGCCAACCTGGTTATGGACATGCCGAAGTCCCTGTGTGCTTTCGGTGGTCTGGACGCAGTAACTCACGCCATGGAAGCTTATGTTTCTGTACTGGCATCTGAGTTCTCTGATGGTCAGGCTCTGCAGGCACTGAAACTGCTGAAAGAATATCTGCCAGCGTCCTACCACGAAGGGTCTAAAAATCCGGTAGCGCGTGAACGTGTTCACAGTGCAGCGACTATCGCGGGTATCGCGTTTGCGAACGCCTTCCTGGGTGTATGTCACTCAATGGCGCACAAACTGGGTTCCCAGTTCCATATTCCGCACGGTCTGGCAAACGCCCTGCTGATTTGTAACGTTATTCGCTACAATGCGAACGACAACCCGACCAAGCAGACTGCATTCAGCCAGTATGACCGTCCGCAGGCTCGCCGTCGTTATGCTGAAATTGCCGACCACTTGGGTCTGAGCGCACCGGGCGACCGTACTGCTGCTAAGATCGAGAAACTGCTGGCATGGCTGGAAACGCTGAAAGCTGAACTGGGTATTCCGAAATCTATCCGTGAAGCTGGCGTTCAGGAAGCAGACTTCCTGGCGAACGTGGATAAACTGTCTGAAGATGCATTCGATGACCAGTGCACCGGCGCTAACCCGCGTTACCCGCTGATCTCCGAGCTGAAACAGATTCTGCTGGATACCTACTACGGTCGTGATTATGTAGAAGGTGAAACTGCAGCGAAGAAAGAAGCTGCTCCGGCTAAAGCTGAGAAAAAAGCGAAAAAATCCGCTTAATCAGTAGCGCTGTCTGGCAACATAAACGGCCCCTTCTGGGCAATGCCGATCAGTTAAGGATTAGTTGACCGATCCTTAAACTGAGGCACTATAACGGCTTCCACAACAGGGAGCCGTTTTCTTATGCCACTTCTCAATGATCTGCTCGATTTCAGTGACCATCCGCTTATGCCTCCGCCCTCTGCACAACTATTTGCAGAACACCTTCCCACCGAGTGGATACAACACTGCCTGACGCTTTCTGCTCATGCGACCGTTCGCCGCCGTCGTTTACCGGGGGACATGGTTATCTGGATGGTGGTGCAATGAGCCAATTACCGATGTTGTTCGCCGTCTGAACCTGAGCGCGGATGGCGAAGCGGGGATGAACCTGCTGGCCCGCAGCGCTGTCACCCAGGCGCGTCAGCGCGTGGGGGCCGCCCCAGTGGAATGGCTCTTCCGCCAGACCGCACAGACAGGGGCGCGGAACGTTACCTGAAGGATGACTGGCACGGCCTGCAACTTTTTGCCATTGATGGCGCACAGTTCAGGACACCTGATAAACCCGAGCTGCGTGAATATTATGGGTCTGCCAACACATCCACTAAGCGGCAGAACGCCTACCCGGTTATGCGTCTGGTGGCCTTAATGAACCTGGGAAGTCACATTCTGCTGAATGCCGTGACCGCACCTTACCGGCAGAGCGAAACTGTGCTGGCCCACTCCATGCTCGCCACCATCCCGGATAACTCTATTACGTTGTTTGATAAACTTTTTTACAGCGAAGACCTGCTGCTGACGCTGAACCAGAAGGGTTGTAACCGCCACTGGCTACTGCCTGCGTGGAAGAATATCGCATCAGAAATGATAGAGCTGGGAAACACGGCGTCACCAGGGACCATCCCGAAACGACTGGAGCATCTTCGGGGTGCTCTGGAAGTGGTGTTCATAACAAAACGCCCCCGACCATCAAGGCCGAGGTCGGTTAAGATATCAAAAACCCGTTATCCTGTGAAACATAGTGCCGCTCCTCTTAAGTGAACGGCATTGCCCTTCTGGGGCCGTATTTTTTGTTTACCCAAAGCAACTTTTCCATAAACCGACAGCATTAGCCTTCATCATATTTGCGACGATGTATAACGCCTAAACACAGGGATATTGTACTTTACAGGTCACAAGTCAACGTCGGTGCTTAAGAGCCCTGTGAGGCGTATAGCGGCGTTAAAAAACTGCCGAGAAGGGTATATAGCCCGGAAGAAGTGCGTAAAACGAACTGACAGGATAAAAGTGCCCTGCTCACCCTGTCAGTAAAGAAATTCTTATTAATCGTGGCGATGCCTTTCCTGAATAGCCGTTAATGAGTCGACTTGTAACGCCTCTTTATAGTGTTTACGGCATACAGAAACGTATCGTTCATTACCACCAATTACCACCTGCTCACCTTCGTTATAAGGTCTGCCTGCTTGATCAAGACGCAGCACCATGCTTGCTTTACGGCCACAAAAACAGATGGTTTTTAATTCAACCAGTTTGTCGGACCATGCCAGTAAGTATTGGCTGCCAATAAATAATTCACCTCGAAAATCGGTACGTAAACCATAACAAAGTACGGGTATATCGAGTTGATCGACAACCTCCGATAATTCATATACTTGTTGTCTGGTTAAAAACTGGCATTCATCAACCAGTACGCAATGAATTGCCTGCTGTTCATGTTCCGCACGAATCTCATCAAATAATGATGAATTTTGGTTAAATAATTTTGCAGGCGATGACAAACCTATACGCGAACTGACTTTCCCGGCACCAAAGCGATCATCAATTTCTGCCGTATATACGACAGTGCGCATGCCGCGTTCCTGGTAATTGTATGAAGATTGCAACAATGCTGTAGACTTACCCGCATTCATTGCGGAATAGTAGAAATATAGCTGTGCCATCAGCCACAGGCCCTCAATGATATGAAATAAAGTTGGCTGGAGTTTATCATAATTCGTCAGTTTTTCAGCTCAACAGTATGCACAGAAGTGGGTATATGCGTTCTCCCTTACGAAGCCTTGCATAATCCTTCTGAGCTATCATTACAACTGCCTCGCTTGTTATAAGCGGGTAAATGACTGCTGGTAACTATTCACAATCTTTAACCTGTTGCGCAAGTAATAGCCCTCTGTTGACCTCCAGGAGATAGTGCAATACTAAGTCCATGCTCTTATTGCGACTGTTCTACTTTTCATCATTCGCTTAATAGGGAATTCTCGTAAACACAACTAATACAGAAGACTGAAAGGTCGTCAGCCTACGATAATCTCCCCATAAAATGTGACATGAATCAGGAAGTTTTAACCTCACGTGCTGCGAAATCATCGGTGTAAATAGGGCTATATGCCGCGTCTTTTCTGGCTAATTTTATGAAAAGATATTTATTGGCGGCACAAAATAAAGAACAATTTTGAATTCCTTACATTCCTGGCTATTGCACAACTGAATTTAAGGCTCTATTATTACCTCAACAAACCACCCCAATATAAGTTTGAGATTACTACAATGAGCGAAGCACTTAAAATTCTGAACAACATCCGTACTCTTCGTGCGCAGGCAAGAGAATGTACACTTGAAACGCTGGAAGAAATGCTGGAAAAATTAGAAGTTGTTGTTAACGAACGTCGCGAAGAAGAAAGCGCGGCTGCTGCTGAAGTTGAAGAGCGCACTCGTAAACTGCAGCAATATCGCGAAATGCTGATCGCTGACGGTATTGACCCGAACGAACTGCTGAATAGCCTTGCTGCCGTTAAATCTGGCACCAAAGCTAAACGTGCTCAGCGTCCGGCAAAATATAGCTACGTTGACGAAAACGGCGAAACTAAAACCTGGACTGGCCAAGGCCGTACTCCAGCTGTAATCAAAAAAGCAATGGATGAGCAAGGTAAATCCCTCGACGATTTCCTGATCAAGCAATAATCTTTTGTAGATTGCACTTGCTTAAAATCCCGCCAGCGGCGGGATTTTTTATTGTCCGGTTTAAGACAATTTAATAAGAATAAGCTATAAAAAAACGGCGTCGATTGCTCAACGCCGTTTCGTGGATAACACCGATACGGATGTTACTTCTTAATGCCCATCTCTTCTTCAAGCCAGGCTTTAAATTCCGTGCCAAGGGTGTTATGACGAATACCGTATTCAACGAAGGCCTGCATGTAACCTAATTTATTACCGCAGTCATGGCTCTTCCCTTTCATATGATAGGCTTCCACCGTTTCTTTTTCGATCAGCATATCAATTGCGTCGGTGAGCTGAATTTCATCACCAGCTCCCGGAGGGGTTTTTGCCAGCAACGGCCAAATATCCGCGCTAAGTACGTAACGACCCACAATAGCGAGATTAGACGGCGCAACATCCGCTTTCGGTTTTTCTACCACACCAACCATCGGTACGCTTTCACCCGGCGCTAATTCAACGCCTTTGCAATCCACAACGCCATATGCGGTCACATCAGCAACCGGTTCAACCATGATCTGGCTATGACCCGTTTCATCAAAGCGGCGGATCATCTCTGCCAGGTTATCCTGTGACAAATCGGATTCATATTCATCCAGAATAACATCAGGCAAAATAACAGCTACCGGTTCATCACCCACTACCGGGTGAGCACACAATACCGCGTGTCCCAGGCCTTTCGCCAGACCCTGACGAACTTGCATAATAGTCACGTGCGGTGGACAAATAGACTGCACTTCATCAAGCAGTTGACGTTTTACACGTTTTTCCAGCATTGCTTCCAGTTCAAAACTGGTATCAAAGTGGTTTTCAATAGAGTTTTTAGATGAGTGTGTAACCAGCACAATTTCAGTAATGCCAGCCGCAATACATTCATTCACGACGTATTGAATTAATGGCTTATCGACAAGTGGCAGCATCTCTTTCGGGATGGCTTTCGTCGCCGGCAACATCCTGGTTCCTAATCCCGCAACGGGGATAACGGCTTTTTTGACTTTCGTATTAATGGCAGCCATTTAAATTCTCCTGGACTGTTCGTGTTTTGAACGTGTTCATATTTCTGTATCGCATCCCAGTATATCAGCACCCCGAAGGGGCTAAGTTCTGAAAAGGAGGCGAGTTAGCATAATTAAGACAATTACTTATACGAATGGCGACGATAGTACCACCAGCCGACATTAGCAGGTAATGCAAATTTAGCCCGCGTTATCGTTTGCTCATTCTGCAGACAACATCAAGCGCAGTCGACCACCGGTTCCCCATATTTGGCATTGCCAGGCATCGCATCGCTGGCTCAATTGATTCAAATAAGCGTTACCTAAAGTGCCTAACGGAACACCATTACTGATTTGCACCTGGTGTTCGCCGGTATTTAACGTCGCATTCAGACCCGCAGAAACCAGAATGAGATTTTTCAGTTCGCGATGATAATAGCCAACTAATAGCGGAAACTGCCCCGGCAGATTGGCCTGACGAAGTAAATGGTTTACCTGCTTCAATAACGCGCCCAACTCTGGCAACCGTTGATTTTGGTGTGCAAGCTGTTCCTGTAATAATCCGTTAAACAATGCGCGTAATAACAAGGCAGCAAGTACGCCATTATGTCCAGCTCGGGTGACATCAAGGCAATAAAATGCCAGATCGTTTTCCGAAAGTGCGGCAATATCAAGCACCAGGCCGGGTTTGTCCGCGGCAACCAATTGACGATAATTAACCCGGCAATGGGAAATCACCTGCTGAACCGGCGGTTGTAGTTCCTGTAATAATTTCGCCGCTGCGGCAGGGTTATCAACCATTGCATCCCAGTCGCGAAAAAGCCTTTCCTCTTCCTCAACGCGCGAATTAAACATGCTGGGATAGAGACAGGCAAAAACCATCTCGCGCAAGCGATTCAGATCTTTAACTGGTTTCAGCAAAACATCTTCAACGCCCAGACGTAACGCTTTGGCAATATCTGCCATATTTTCAGTGGCAGATATCACCAGAACTGGGGTCTGGTCGCCTCTGTTACGTATATGCTCCAGCAGTTTAAGCCCGTTCATTCGTGGCATCGCGATATCACATATCATCAGGTCTGGAGTGAAACCTCCCAGCAACTCAAGGGCATCCACCCCATCAGCCGCCAGTACCGTTGTCGCTCCCAATGAGGAAAACCATGAATCCAGAAGCGAGCGAAATACCTGCTCATCTTCAACAATGAGAATCTGTTTTCCGACCAATGGCTGCGTCATGTTCTCTCCCCTGACTGGCTTTACTCAATAGTGGCATGCTATTGCCACCTGCGCCTGTCAGAATTAACTTAAGTGTAGATAAAAATTCTGGTCAAATGTTGGTGCGTACCAACGGCAAAAGTTCGTCCATTTTCCTTTCCACTGCCAGCTGTCCGGCCGCAATGGCAGCGTGCGCGCGATGGAAATCAAGCGTAGATATTTGCGGGCAAACAGGTTGAATCAGAATATCGGGCGGATCACCTGCCATGCGGTTCCTTTTAAGGCGGTTCTCCAGCACCTGGATAGAAGTGGTCATAATCTCTGTTGCCGTTGGCGCTGTCACCGCCCGACGTGTCGTTATGCTGCCTAACCTTTCTTTCAGACGCGCATGCCACGGCAGAGAATCACCATTCTCGCTATTTTCTTCACTGACATTAAAGGAGAGCAAATCTTGTTGCATCAAATGAGCATCGTGCTGCAGGTCAACCGCTATCACAATATCAGCCCCCAATGCACGCGTGAGGGAAATAGGAATTGGGTTAACGACTGCTCCATCAACCAGCCAGTAGCCGTTATGTGCAACAGGTGCCATGAGTCCTGGAATACTGCATGATGCGCGAATAGCAAGATGGAGATCGCCTTCAGTAAACCATAATTCACGTCCCGTACTTAAATTGGTGGCAACAGCCGCAAAGCGACGGGAACAATTTTCGATCTCTGTTTCCGGCATTATTTCGCGGTATTGATTGAAGACACGCTCGCCGCGCAGTAACCCACCGCGCTGCCAGGAGAGATCCATCAGGCGTAAAACATCCCAATAACTGAAAGAGGTCACCCAATCTTCCAGCGCAGATAATCGATCGCATGCATAGGCAGCGCCCACCAGCGAACCAATTGAACATCCTGCAACGATATCAATTTCAATACCCACTTTTTTTAGCGCATTAATAACGCCAATATGCGACCAACCTCTCGCCGCGCCAGATCCCAGCGCCAGCCCTATTTTTATCTTTCTCATTATTCCCGCAAGATTCCCCTGGAATGCAATCGTAGCCACATCGCTACTGCTCGGTTAACATAGTGCTACTCAGGCGGTTAATACGCCGTTATTGTTTCCAGGGAGATTATTTGTGTCTCAGCTTTGTCCCTGTGGTAGTGCTGTCGAGTATAGCCTATGTTGCCACCCTTATGTGTCTGGTGAAAAGGTTGCACCTGATCCAGAACATCTCATGCGTTCGCGTTACTGCGCTTTTGTGATGCAAGACGCAGATTATTTAATAAAGACCTGGCATCCCTCTTGTGGAGCAGCGGCGTTACGTGCCGAATTGATGGCCGGATTTGCGCATACTAAATGGTTGGGATTGACCGTATTTGAACATTGTTGGCAGGACGCCGACAATATCGGATTTGTCAGTTTTGTTGCTCGATTTACCGAAGGTGGTAAAACAGGTGCAATAATTGAACGTTCGCGATTTTTGAAAGAAAACGGTCAATGGTACTATATTGACGGTACACGTCCGCAGTTTGGTCGCAACGATCCCTGCCCTTGTGGTTCAGGTAAAAAATTTAAAAAGTGCTGCGGCCAATAATGGTTGACGGTACGGTTTAGCAAACACTCTCAACAAGGTTTTTCCAGCAATGCATTCACTCCAACGTAAAGTTCTGCGTACTATTTGTCCGGACCAAAAAGGTCTGATCGCACGTATTACCAATATTTGCTACAAGCACGAGTTAAATATCGTACAGAACAATGAATTTGTTGATCACCGTACCGGGCGCTTTTTTATGCGCACGGAACTGGAAGGGATTTTTAATGATTCCACCCTGCTGGCGGATCTCGATAGCGCATTGCCAGAAGGCTCCGTGCGTGAGCTGAATCCTGCCGGTCGTCGCCGGATAGTGATTCTGGTCACTAAAGAAGCGCATTGCCTTGGCGATTTGTTGATGAAAGCCAATTACGGCGGCCTGGATGTCGAAATCGCGGCAGTTATTGGTAACCACGATACTTTACGTTCTCTGGTTGAGCGTTTTGATATTCCGTTTGAGCTGGTAAGCCATGAAGGGTTAACCCGCAACGAGCACGATCAAAAGATGGCGGATGCCATTGATGCTTATCAACCTGACTACGTGGTGCTGGCGAAGTATATGCGGGTATTAACGCCGGAATTTGTGGCACGCTTCCCGAATAAGATCATCAATATTCACCATTCATTCCTGCCAGCGTTTATTGGCGCACGTCCTTATCACCAGGCCTATGAACGTGGTGTGAAGATTATTGGCGCAACCGCTCACTATGTGAATGACAATCTGGACGAAGGCCCAATCATCATGCAGGACGTTATTCATGTCGATCATACCTACACAGCTGAAGATATGATGCGCGCAGGTCGTGACGTCGAGAAAAACGTCTTAAGTCGTGCACTATACAAAGTACTGGCACAGCGCGTCTTTGTTTACGGTAATCGAACGATTATTCTTTAATCGCCAGCAAAAATAACTGGTTACCTTTAATCCGTTACGGATGAAAATTACGCAACCAGTTCATTTTTCTCAACGTAACACTTTACAGCGGCGCGTCATTTGATATGATGCGCCCCGCTTCCCGATAAGGGAGCAGGCCAGTAAAAAGCATTACCCCGTGGTGGGGTTCCCGAGCGGCCAAAGGGAGCAGACTGTAAATCTGCCGTCATCGACTTCGAAGGTTCGAATCCTTCCCCCACCACCATAATTCACCACAGCGATGTGGTAACTTCGGTGAGATTGTGAAAGTTTGCACTCATCGGGGAAGGGTGAGAACCTTCGACTAAGGTTCGATTCGAGCGAAAGCGAGAGAACGTTGCCACAGGCAACGGCCCGAAGGGTGAGGAGCGAAGCGACGAATAATCCTTCCCCCACCACCATCTCAAGCATTACCTCAAAATTTGAATTACCCCTGGTGGGGTTCCCGAGCGGCCAAAGGGAGCAGACTGTAAATCTGCCGTCATCGACTTCGAAGGTTCGAATCCTTCCCCCACCACCATCACTTTCAAAAGTCCCTGAACTTCCCAACGAATCCGCAATTAAATATTCTGCCCATGCGGGGAAGGATGAGAAGCTTCGACCAAGGTTCGACTCGAGCGCCAGCGAGAGAGCGTTGCCGCAGGCAACGACCCGAAGGGCGAAGCGCGCAGCGCTGAGTAATCCTTCCCCCACCACCATCACTTTCAAAAGCCCCGGAATTCTCAAACGAATCCGCAATCAAATATTCTGCCCAAGCGGGGAAGGATGAGAAGCTTCGACCAAGGTTCGACTTGAGCGCCAGCGAGAGAGCGTTGCCGCAGGCAACGACCCGAAGGGCGAAGCGCGCAGCGCTGAGTAATCCTTCCCCCACCACCATCACTTTCAAAAGCCCCGGAATTCTCAAACGAATCCGCAATCAAATATTCTGCCCAAGCGGGGAAGGATGAGAAGCTTCGACCAAGGTTCGACTTGAGCGCCAGCGAGAGAGCGTTGCCGCAGGCAACGACCCGAAGGGCGAAGCGCGCAGCGCTGAGTAATCCTTCCCCCACCACCATCGCTTCCTTAAATAATCAAAACCTGTTACTCCGAGCTAATTTTGCCCGATGGCACCACGTTTACCGGGCCTACAATATCCTCCCCTGTAGGTCGGATAAGCGAAGCGCATCCGACAACTCACCCCGCACCGTGCCCATAAAAAAACCCCGCCGAAGCAGGGTCTATGTGAACTAAAATTCGCTTAGTGACGAGCGCGCACCAGCTGGTACTTACGTGTCAGATACTCCACCGGTACGCTCCAGATGTGTACCAGACGCGAGAACGGGAACAGCAGGAATAACGTCATCCCCAGCACCAGGTGCAGACGGAAGATAAACGCCACACCATCGAGGTGTTGAGAAGCGCCACCGTGGAAGGTCACCACCGACTGCGCCCAGCCAACCAGTTTCATCATCTCGCTACCGTCCATATGCTGAGCGGAGAACGGAATGGTCAACAGGCCCAGCGCGCACTGGATAACGAGCAGCGACAGGATCAGGATATCCGCTCCGGTAGTGGTTGCACGCACGCGTGGGCTGAACAGACGACGTTTCAGCAACAGCACGCCGCCAATCAGACACAGCACGCCGCTGGCACCACCAGCAAACATTGCCATTTTCTGTTTCACTTCAATCGGCAGCCAGGCTTCATACATCCAGTGCGGCGTCAGCATACCGAAGAAGTGACCGACAAAAATCCCCAGAATCCCGATATGGAACAGGTTCGACGCCAGGTTCATCCCTTTGCGATCCAGCATCTGGCTGGACGCCGCGCGCCAGGTGTACTGCCCGTAGTCATAACGCAGCCAGCTACCAATCAGGAAGACCGCCCCGGCTATGTACGGGTAGATATCAAAGAAGAACATATTCAGGAATTGCATTAGTGCTGTCCTCCGGTGGTGATATTCAGATATTGCGGCGCGACGGCACCGGCAAAGCGACGCTGATGCGCAGTGATTGCTGAATCACCGCAGCCTTTGTCAGCAAAGAATTTAACCTGCTCTTCTTCCCAGACAGCATCCAGCGCCTGCGGCGTATCATCGCGCGCTTCGTCGGCAATTTTTTCCGCCACTTTGTCGCTGTCGATAGCGGTATTCGCCAGTTTCAGCAGCAGATCAAACAGCACGGCATAACGGCTTTCACGCTGTTGCAGACGCGCGCTCAGCAATGCCAGAATCGGCGCGATATCTTTCAAACCTTCCACGGCTTCGCTTTGCGGCAGCTGCGCCAGGTACTCCAGATACAGCGGCAGATGGTCCGGCAATTCGCGGCTGTTTAACTGCAAGCCGTGCTGCTCGTACTGCGCCAGCAGGTCCACCATCGCCTGGCCGCGGTCGCGGGATTCGCCGTGCACATGTTCAAACAGCAACAGTGACGTGGCGCGGCCACGGTCGAACAGTTCGCTGTACTGCGCCTGGGCATCGAGCGGATCCATCGTCGTTAAATCGCGCAGGAAAATGCCCAGCGCATGGGCATCCTCTTTTGGCAGATTTTTCGACGCGGCAATCGCCTCAAACATCTCTTGTTGATGCTGCCATAAGGCAGCATCCGGATATTCAAGGAGACGCGATACAATCACGAGTTCGATCATGGATGCGGCTCCGTTTTGCTGGTCACATCGATGGCATCGATACGACGGCTGTTGAACAGATTGAATTTGGTATCTGAACCGTGGCAGCCATCACCAAAGGTAAAGCCGCAGCCATTTTTCTCCGGGAAGGCTTCCCGTGCCAGTTCACGATGACTACTCGGCACCACAAAGCGATCTTCGTAGTTAGCAATCGCCAGATAACGGTACATCTCCTGTGCCTGGGCTTCGGTCAGACCGACCTCTTCCAGCGCACGGGTATCAACTTTACCGTCAACGGTTTCAGCACGTTTGTAATGACGCATCGCCAGCATACGTTTCAGTGCGCGCAGTACCGGTTTGGTATCACCGGCGGTCAGCAGATTCGCCAGATACTGTACCGGAATACGCAGGCTTTCGACGTCTGGCAGAATGCCGTTGCTACCCAGCTCACCCGCGTCTGCTGCAGACTGAATCGGAGACAGAGGCGGCACGTACCAGACCATCGGCAGTGTGCGATATTCCGGATGCAGCGGCAGCGCCAGTTTCCATTCCATTGCCATTTTATAAACCGGCGACTGCTGTGCGGCTTCAATAACGCTCAGCGGAATACCGTCTTTAATCGCCTGCTCGATGACTTTCGGATCGTTCGGATCGAGGAACACGTCCAGCTGACGCTGGTAAAGATCTTTCTCGTTCTCGGTGCTGGCTGCACGTTCAATAGCGTCGGCATCGTACAACAGCACGCCAAGATAACGGATACGACCGACACAGGTTTCTGAGCACACGGTCGGCTGACCCGCTTCAATACGCGGATAGCAGAAGATGCACTTCTCAGACTTACCGCTCTTCCAGTTGAAGTAGATTTTTTTGTACGGGCATCCAGTGATGCACATACGCCAGCCACGGCATTTATCCTGGTCGATCAGGACGATGCCATCTTCTTCACGCTTGTAAATCGCACCGCTCGGGCAGGTCGCCACACATGCCGGGTTCAGGCAGTGTTCGCACAGGCGCGGCAAATACATCATGAAGGTGTTTTCGAACTGGCTATACATCGCCTTCTGGATGTTGTCGAAGTTCTTGTCTTTCGCCAGTTTGTCAAACTCACCGCCCAGGTCATCTTCCCAGTTCGGCCCTTTTTCGATTTTCGCCATCCGTTCCCCGGTAATCAGCGAACGCGGACGGGCAATCGGCTGCGATTTGCTGCCTTCCGGCGCGGTATGCAGGTTCTGATAGTCAAAATCGAACGGCTCGTAATAATCGTCGATCCCCGGCAGATGCGGGTTAGCGAAGATTTTACCCAGCAGCATGGCACGGTTACCCATGCGCGGCTGCAGTTTGCCGTTGATTTTACGGATCCAGCCGCCTTTGTATTTTTCCTGGTTTTCCCAGTCAGTCGGGAAGCCCTGGCCCGGCTTGGTTTCCACGTTGTTGAACCACGCATATTCCACGCCTTCACGGCTGGTCCAGACGTTTTTACAGGTAACTGAACAGGTGTGGCAGCCGATGCACTTATCGAGATTCAGCACCATGCCGACTTGTGAACGAATTTTCATTTTACGCTCTCCTGTACCTGGTCATTGCCTTCGCCATCTAACCAGTCAATGTTCTTCATCTTACGCACTACAACAAACTCATCGCGGTTAGAACCTACGGTGCCATAGTAGTTAAAGCCGTATGCCAGATGGGCATAGCCGCCGATCATATGCGTCGGTTTCGGCGTGATACGGGTGACCGAGTTATGGATACCACCACGCTGTTGGGTAATTTCCGAACCAGGCAGGTTAACGATACGTTCCTGCGCGTGGTACATCATGGTCATCCCTGCCGGAACACGCTGGCTGACAACCGCACGGGCAGTCAGAGCACCGTTGCTGTTGAAGACTTCAATCCAGTCGTTATCGGCGATACCCAGATCTTTGGCATCGGCTTCACTCAACCAGACCACCGGACCACCGCGACCTAAAGTCAGCATCAGCAGGTTGTCGCTGTAGGTGGAGTGGATACCCCACTTCTGGTGCGGCGTCAGGAAGTTGAGCGCTTTTTCCTGGTTGCCGTTGGATTTCTGGCCTATCACTTCTTTCACCGAACGGGTGTCGATCGGCGGACGATAAACCAGCAGGCTTTCACCGAAATCACGCATCCACTGGTGATCCTGATACAGTTGCTGACGACCAGAGAGCGTACGCCATGGGATCAGCTCGTGAACGTTGGTGTAACCGGCGTTGTAAGAAACGTGTTCATCTTCCAGACCAGACCAGGTCGGGCTGGAGATAATTTTGCGCGGCTGTGCCTGAATATCGCGGAAGCGGATCTTCTCGTCTTCTTTATTCAGCGCCAGATGCGTATGGTCACGACCGGTAAATTCGCTCAGGGCAGCCCAGGCTTTCACGGCTACCTGACCGTTGGTTTCCGGTGCCAGTGTCAGGATCATCTCTGCCGCATCAATTGCGGTGTTCAGCATCGGCTGGCCTTTCGCCGGACCTTCCGCTTTGGTGTAGTTGAGCTTACGCAGCAGATCCATCTCGCTCTGGGTGTTCCAGGCAATCCCTTTACCGCCATTACCGATTTTCTCCATCAGCGGGCCGATAGAGGTAAAGCGTTCGTAAGTCGCCGGATAATCGCGCTCTACGACCATAATGTGTGGCGCGGTTTTACCTGGGATCAGGTCGCACTCGCCTTTTTTCCAGTCTTTCACATCCAGCGGCTGCGCCAGTTCAGCGGCAGAGTCATGCTGGATAGGCAGCGTGACGATGTCGGTTTCTTTACCCAGATGGCCGACGCACACTTCGGAGAATTTCTTCGCGATGGCTTTGTAGATTTCCCAGTCGCTTTTCGCTTCCCAGGCCGGATCGACCGCCGCAGACAGCGGGTGAATAAACGGATGCATATCCGAAGTATTCATGTCGTCTTTTTCGTACCAGGTCGCCGTCGGCAAAATGATGTCGGAATAGAGACAGGTGCTCGACAGACGGAAGTCCAGCGTAACCACCAGATCCAGCTTGCCTTCCAGACCATTGTCCTGCCAGTCCACTTCTTCCGGCTTCACGCCGCCCTGTTGCCCCAGATCTTTACCCTGGATACCGTGCTCCGTCCCCAGCAGGTACTTGAGCATAAACTCATGACCTTTACCGGAAGAACCGAGCAGGTTAGAACGCCAGATGAACAGGTTGCGCGGGTGGTTTTTACCGTTTTCTGGTTGTTCTGCCGCAAAACGGATGGAACCCTCTTTCAGGGATTTCACCGTATAGTCCACCGGATTCATCCCGGCTTTTTCCGCTTCGCCAGCGATAGTCAGCGGGTTAGTGCCTAACTGCGGTGCAGACGGCAGCCAGCCCATGCGTTCCGCACGGACGTTAAAGTCGATCAAGTGTCCGGTATAGCGGGATTTGTCCGCCATCGGTGACAGCAACTCTTCCGCCGTGACGGTTTCATAACGCCACTGGCTGGAGTGGTTATAGAAATAAGAAGTGCTGTTCATGTGACGCGCCGGACGCTGCCAGTCAAGGGCAAACGCCAGCGGCTGCCAGCCGGTTTGCGGACGCAGTTTTTCCTGACCTACATAGTGCGCCCAGCCGCCCCCGCTCTGACCGACACAGCCGCAGAAAATCAGCATGTTGATCAGACCACGATAGTTCATATCGAGGTGATACCAGTGGTTCAGCCCCGCACCGACGATAATCATCGAACGACCGTGCGTTTTATCAGCGTTATCGGCAAATTCACGGGCGATGCGAATAATCTGGCTGCGAGAAACGCCGGTAATCTGCTCGGCCCAGGCCGGGGTATAAGCTTTCACATCGTCATAGCTGGTTGCACAGTTAACGTCGTTCAGGCCACGTTCCAGACCGTAGTTTGCCAGCGTCAGATCATAAACGGTGGTCACCAGGGCGGTGCTGCCATCAGCCAGTTGCAGGCGTTTCACCGGCAGTTTGTGCAGCAGCACGTTTTCCAGTTCCACTTTGTTGAAGTGTTCCGTGCCGTCGCCACCAAAGTACGGGAAGCCTACCTCAGCGATCTCATCCTGGCTACCCAGCAGGCTCAGTTGCAGCTCGGTTTCTTCGCCAGTTTTGCCGTCGCGCTGCTCAAGATTCCATTTGCCCTTCTCGCCCCAGCGGAAGCCAATAGAACCGTTCGGCGCAACCATTTCGCCATTGGTATTAAAGGCGACAGTTTTCCATTCCGGATTGTTTTCCTGGCCCAGCGCATCAACCAGATCAGCAGCGCGCAGCATACGACCTGCAGCGTAGTAACCGTCGCGTTCTTCCAGCATCACCAGCATCGGCATGTCGGTGTAGCGACGCACATAGTCGGTGAAATACTGGCTTGGGTTGTCGAGGTGGAATTCACGCAGCATTACGTGGCCCATCGCCAGCGCCATTGCCGCATCGGTGCCCTGTTTCGGTGCCAGCCACAGATCGCACAGTTTGGCGATTTCAGCGTAGTCTGGTGTGACGGCAACAGTTTTGGTCCCTTTGTAACGCACTTCAGTAAAGAAGTGAGCATCCGGGGTACGCGTCTGCGGCACGTTTGACCCCCAGGCGATGATGTAGCTGGAGTTGTACCAGTCAGCAGATTCCGGTACGTCAGTTTGCTCGCCCCAGGTTTGCGGAGACGCAGGAGGCAAGTCGCAGTACCAGTCGTAGAAGCTTAAGCAAGTACCGCCAATCAGCGAGAGATAGCGTGCACCCGATGCGTAAGAAACCATCGACATTGCCGGAATTGGCGAGAAACCAGCAACACGGTCCGGGCCGTAGTTTTTGATGGTGTAAACGTTAGATGCGACGATCAGTTCGTTCACCTCCTGCCAGGAAGAACGAACAAATCCACCGCGTCCACGCGCCTGCTTAAAGCTTTTCGCTTTATCGGCGTCTTCAATGATAGAAGCCCATGCCTCAACCGGATCGCTATGCAGCGCCTTCGCTTCACGCCACATTTTCATCAGGCGTTTGCGCATCATCGGGTATTTCAGGCGGTTGGCACTGTAAAGATACCAGGAGTAGCTGGCACCGCGCGGGCAGCCGCGAGGTTCATGGTTTGGCAGATCCGGACGGGTACGCGGATAGTCAGTCTGCTGGGTTTCCCAGGTGACCAGACCGTTTTTGACGTAGATTTTCCAGCTGCAGGAGCCGGTGCAGTTTACCCCGTGGGTAGAGCGGACGATTTTGTCATGCTGCCAACGCTGGCGATATCCATCCTCCCAGTCACGGTTGGTATTGAGAAGCTGGCCATGCCCATCGGCAAAGGTTTCACCCTTCTGTTTGAAGTAGCGAAACCGGTCCAGGAATTTACTCATCGGTTTTCTCCTGTGGGAGCCTGTCGGCCCTCTGATAAATCGACATTGCTAATGTTTAAGGGCAAGGTAACGCTCTGAAACAGCGTGGGAATTGATAACGATCAAGAGTGATGGGGATGAAAAATAAAGTAAATTCCTAAGATACCCCTTTAGGATAATTAACAGCCACCACATAACAGACTGTAAATTAAGACGTTTTATACCTGTAGTTATTTAAACTATTAAGATTTTTATGCAGATGGGTATTAAGGAGTATTCCCCATGGGTAACATATTAATGGCTCTTAATGAAATCCGGCGAAATAAACCATATAACATTAGTATGTTGTAACTAAATGACGCATAAAAAAAGCGCGACATCATGCCGCGCAAAGGATAATCAAATATTTTACTCTATATAATTCGGTTTACAGGAAGGCGGCAAGTGAATGAATCCCAGGAGCTTACTAAAGTAAGTGACTGGGGTGAATGAACGCAGCCGCAGCACATGTAACCCGAAGTATGACGAGTAACGGTTTATTTTTTAGAATGCCGACCATATACCGCCCAGGTAATCACTACGCAGGCGATATAGAAAATCAAAAATACCTTCATTGCGCCGACTGGCGAACCCGTTAATGCCAGCGAGCTACCAAACGCTTTCGGGATAAAGAAGCCACCAATCGCGCCAATCGCAGAGATGAAACCCAGCGCCGCCGCCGTGTCGGTTGCCGCTTCACGCATCGCACGTTCGTCAGAACCCCCTTCTGCTTTCACGCGATCCATTGTCAGTTTACGGAAGATCACTGAAATCATCTGGAAAGTGGAACCACTACCCAGCCCAGCTGTCAGGAACAGCGCCAGGAAGACCGCGAAGAACGCCATGAAGCTTCCGCCCTGCCCGTCAGTCGGTAAGGTCAGGAACAGCAGGCCGCTGAAAATCGCCATCAGAATAAAGTTCACCAGCGTGACACGAGTTCCGCCCAGACGGTCAGATAATGCACCACCTGCAGAACGCGCCAGCGCACCAATAAACGGCCCGAAGAAAGCGTATTGCAGAATCTGAACATCCGGGAACTGCGTTTTTGACAGCATTGCAAAGCCCGCGGAGAAGCCGATGAAGGAGCCGAAGGTTGCCAGATACAGCAGGCTCATAATCCACAGATGACCCCGTTTGAGTACCGGCAACTGCTCCTTGATGGAGGCTTTCGAGGTAGCAAGATCGTTCATGCCAAACCACGCCGCAATGGTGAAGATGGCAAGGAACGGCACCCATATCCAGGACGCATTCGCCAGATACAGCTCAGTCCCATCCGGCTGTTTGACGCCCTGGCTACCAAATACTGCGAAAATCGACAGTGATACCACCAGCGGAGCAACCAACTGCATGACGCTGACGCCCATGTTTCCCAGACCACCATTCAGACCCAGCGCGCCACCCTGCTTCTGTTTCGGAAAGAAGAAGCTGATGTTTGCCATACTGGATGCGAAGTTCGCGCCAGCAAAGCCGCATAGCAGAGAGATGATGATGAAGACGCTATAAGGCGTGGAGGTATCCTGCACGGCAAAACCCAGCCAGACGCAAGGAATAATCAGAATACCGGTGCTGAACGCCGTCCAGCGACGACCACCGAAGATAGGAACCATAAAGGAGTATGGAACACGTAATAACGCGCCAGAAACCGAAGGCAGCGCAGTCAACATAAATAGCTGATCGGTCGTAAAATTAAAGCCGACTTTCGGTAGGTTCACCGCAACAGCGCTGAACAACATCCATACGCAAAACGCCAGCAGCAGACAGGGAACGGAAATCCACAGGTTGCGGCTGGCAATACGTTGACCGCGTTGTTGCCAGAACGCAGGATCTTCCGGTCGCCAATCTGTAATGACAGCTCCAGTAGCCCTTTCGGGGGCGGATGAGTGACTCATAGACACCTCTGATACTCGTTTCGATGTCTGCCACCTTAGTGTCTGTAGCTAAAGGCAATTTGATGTAAATCAAACGATAAGATAACTTTATCTATCATTGATATTTATCATTACCCATAGTGAGTACAGTGACTTCATAAAAATTATGAGATTTTTCACGGTGCTGTAAAATCCCTACCCTTACCGATGTAAAGCGACTAACCACACGGCAAATAAGGAGTAACTCTTTCCGGGTATGGGTATACTTCAGCCAATAGCCGAGAATACTGCCATTCCAGAATGTATCGTCACATTCATTAAGGTTATTGCTCATTTAAAGCCTGAAGGAAGAGGTTTACATGCTTAAACGTTGTCTCTCTCCGCTCACCCTGGTTAATCAGGTTGCGCTTATTGTGTTGCTTTCTACTGCTATTGGACTGGCAGGGATGGCGGTTTCTGGCTGGCTGGTGCAAGGCGTTCAGGGCAGCGCCCATGCGATCAACAAAGCGGGATCGCTGCGCATGCAAAGTTACCGTCTGTTGGCGGCAGTGCCATTAAGCGAGAAAGACAAGCCCTTAATTAAAGAGATGGAACAAACGGCATTTAGCGCCGAGTTGACTCGAGCAGCAGAACGAGACGGACAACTGGCGCAATTACAGGGTTTACAAGATTACTGGCGTAATGAACTGATCCCTGCGCTGATGCGTGCACAAAACCGAGAAACGGTGTCAGCGGATGTCAGCCAGTTTGTTGCCGGGCTTGATCAACTGGTATCTGGTTTTGACCGCACCACGGAAATGCGCATCGAGACAGTGGTACTGGTCCATCGGGTAATGGCGGTATTTATGGCACTTTTACTGGTGTTCACTATTATCTGGTTGCGGGCGCGACTGCTACAACCGTGGCGGCAACTGCTGGCAATGGCGAGTGCCGTCAGTCATCGCGATTTTACCCAACGCGCAAACATCAGCGGGCGCAACGAAATGGCGATGCTTGGAACTGCGTTGAACAATATGTCTGCAGAACTGGCCGAAAGTTATGCCGTACTTGAGCAGCGGGTTCAGGAGAAAACCGCCGGGCTGGAGCATAAAAATCAGATCCTCTCTTTTTTATGGCAGGCTAACCGCCGTTTGCATTCCCGCGCCCCGCTGTGTGAACGCCTGTCACCTGTACTCAACGGCTTACAGAATTTAACCCTGCTACGTGATATCGAATTGCGGGTGTATGACACTGATGATGAAGAGAATCATCAGGAGTTTACCTGCCAGCCAGATATGACTTGTGATGATAAAGGCTGCCAGCTCTGCCCGCGCGGCGTATTACCCGTTGGTGATCGCGGCACGACCCTGAAGTGGCGGCTGGCTGACTCTCATACGCAGTACGGTATTTTGCTGGCGACCCTGCCGCAGGGGCGTCATCTTAGCCATGATCAACAACAACTGGTGGATACCCTGGTTGAACAACTCACCGCCACGCTGGCGCTGGATCGCCATCAGGAACGTCAGCAACAGTTGATCGTGATGGAAGAGCGTGCCACCATTGCGCGCGAACTGCATGATTCTATTGCCCAATCTCTCTCTTGCATGAAGATGCAGGTGAGTTGTTTACAGATGCAGGGCGATGCGCTGCCAGAAAGCAGCCGCGAACTGTTAAGTCAGATCCGTAACGAACTGAATGCATCCTGGGCGCAGTTGCGTGAATTGCTCACCACATTCCGCTTGCAGCTCACCGAGCCTGGATTACGTCCGGCGCTGGAGGCGAGTTGCGAAGAGTACAGCGCCAAATTTGGCTTCCCGGTGAAGCTGGATTATCAATTGCCGCCTCGCCTGGTGCCTTCGCATCAGGCAATCCACTTGTTGCAAATTGCCCGTGAGGCATTAAGTAACGCCCTCAAACATTCGCAAGCGAGTGAAGTCGTGGTGACGGTGGCGCAAAACGATAATCAGGTCAAACTGACCGTCCAGGATAACGGCTGCGGCGTGCCTGAAAATGCCATCCGCAGCAATCACTACGGCATGATAATAATGCGCGATCGTGCGCAAAGTTTACGAGGCGATTGCCGCGTCCGCCGTCGTGAATCAGGTGGCACCGAAGTGGTGGTCACCTTTATTCCCGAAAAAACTTTCACAGACGTCCAAGGAGATACCCATGAGTAATCAGGAACCGGCTACTATCCTGCTGATTGACGATCACCCGATGCTGCGAACTGGCGTAAAACAGCTTATCAGTATGGCACCAGATATCACCGTGGTTGGCGAAGCGAGTAATGGCGAACAGGGTATTGAACTGGCGGAGTCTCTTGATCCCGATCTGATCCTGTTAGATCTCAATATGCCCGGCATGAACGGTCTGGAAACGCTGGATAAACTGCGCGAAAAGTCCCTCTCAGGGCGCATTGTGGTATTCAGCGTCTCTAACCATGAAGAAGATGTGGTCACCGCACTGAAACGCGGCGCGGATGGCTATCTGTTAAAAGATATGGAACCGGAAGATCTGCTGAAAGCATTGCATCAGGCAGCTGCTGGCGAAATGGTATTAAGCGAAGCATTAACGCCTGTTCTGGCCGCCAGCTTGCGCGCTAACCGTGCCACTACTGAGCGCGATGTTAACCAGTTAACCCCACGCGAGCGCGATATTCTCAAGCTGATTGCCCAGGGTTTGCCGAACAAGATGATTGCCCGCCGCCTGGATATCACCGAAAGCACAGTAAAAGTGCACGTCAAGCACATGCTGAAGAAAATGAAGCTCAAGTCTCGCGTGGAAGCAGCGGTATGGGTGCATCAGGAGCGCATTTTCTGATTACGGTTCCCAGCGCAGTTCGTCGTTTGACAATGCATCGAACGGTTCGACAAGCGTTAGCGTGATCTCATTGGAGGAGACACGCTGCCCCTGGTTATCTTCCACCACCACAGACAATCGCCAGTGATTGCTTGCCCCTTCCCCGTTCTGCCAGTCAGGCATGATCAGCGTCCAGCCCTCCGCGCTGTTGGCTTGTGCGCCCGGCGTCAAACTTAATATCTGCGTATCGCCCTGCCAAATCAGTTGCCGAATACCGTAACGACTGCGGATTTGTAATTTCAGCGGCACTGTTTCGCCAGGTTTTAGATCCCACGGCGGTGTCGCCAGAAACACCGTTAACGTTTTTCGCTGTCGGTACTCAAGAGTCGGTAGATTATTTCGCTGCGGATTGTCATAGCGACTACCACGTAACGACTGACTTTCGGCAACCTCGCCCGCAGAAAGTTGTTTTTTGAGCGGTACACCAAAGCGGTAATTAAGATTCAGCCCGAGGTTATTTTGATTTTCGCCACTTTCACCCTGTTTATGCTGGGCCGTCACAGTGACTAATGGCACAGGGGTGTAATTTAATCCCAGACTCAACGCGACGGGATTGTGATAACCCGTACCAGAGTTAAACAAATCAACACGATCACCAAAATACTGTTCTAGGCTGACACTGGTATTGAGGTGTTGATAGAACGGCATGCGCATCCGAGCTGTCAGGTCGTACCCGCGCGCCATCCGTTGTTCCTGCGTGGCTGTCTGTTCATGCCATGCAGCAAACGGCTGATAAAAGTTTGCCGATAATCGCAAATATTCGCCCCACGCTTCGGCACCAAAGCCCGCTCGCTGAAGATTTTCGTCCAGCAAGTTGTCATAAAAAGTGTTATAACCCACCAGCCAGTTGCCGCGCGCCCAGCGTTGCCCAACGCCCACATTGCTCACCAACCCATTATCCTGCTGAGTAAGACCAAGCTGGCTCCAGGTGAGATAACGATCATTATCTTGTAACGGCACAAACCAGCTTCCACGACTGCCGGTGAAATGTCCTTCGTTATCCACTTTGACGTCAACACTGGCATTTCCCCACGGTGATAGCCAGGACTCTACGTGCTGATTAACCTGTTGACTAAGCGCGTCGCGGACTTTTCCCAATGCGAAAGCTTTTGCCTGCTCGCCAGTATCCAGCCCGTTATCATTCATACTGGTTTCGCCGAAATCTTTCACAATTTCAGCAAAGTGTTTTTCCCCATCATGATTTTCGGGAGCCATGCCTAAATCCGGCAGACCATCATTGTTATTATCAAAGGGATTTGCCGCTTTTTGCTCGAAGGTAGATTGTGCGTTAGCTGTACCGCCTGCTACAAGCAAGAGTAAATAAAACGGGATAATGCGAGGAACGAAACGGCTCAAAACGTCGGTAACTTCCGGTAATAATGAAAAACCATAGCCTTAAAGAATAACGATTACTGGCAACTTTTGTCGTATTTTCTCGCGCTTTCAGGAAAATCCTTAAAAATGTGACCGATTGGTCAGACGCTGCAGAAGCAGTAAGATAGAAGATGAGTGTCTAATTCCCTGAATACAGGAGTAAATAATGCAAAAAATCGTGATCGTTGCCAATGGCGCACCTTACGGGAGCGAATCCTTGTTTAACAGCTTGCGGCTGGCCATTGCGTTACGAGAGCAGGAGAGCAATCTGGATCTGCGTCTGTTCCTCATGTCTGATGCGGTCACAGCCGGGTTGCGCGGGCAAAAACCAGGGGAAGGCTACAACATTCAGCAAATGCTGGAGATCCTTACCGCTCAGAATGTACCGGTGAAATTGTGCAAAACCTGTACCGACGGGCGCGGGATTAGTACACTTCCTCTGATTGATGGGGTGGAAATCGGTACTCTTGTGGAACTGGCGCAATGGACGCTGTCAGCCGATAAAGTGCTCACATTTTAATGTTTGAGGGGGCGTCTGACGCCCCACTATGCGGGAAGTTTACTCAGGCGAATCCCGGACGTAACACACCATCCGGAAAATTCTCCGCCAGCAGTTTTTTTACCGATACCAGCAAATCATTCAGCCCATCGTCCTGCATTCCCAGTTTGATAAGCTCCTGTTCCAGTGAAAACAGGTATTGTGCGTTGGTTCCCAGCGGACCGCTCGCCGCCGCAATCAACGGCGCGATGACCTGAGCGCGAGTATCAGATTCATATTCTGGATGTCGCGGGTCCATAATAAACACAATGGCGTTTACTGTGCGTCCATCATCAAGATCAAGCTGACACCAGGTTGGCAGATAACAGCCGGTAATCATCTCTCGCTTCCACAACAGGGTTAGTTCCTGCTCCAGCGTCTCTTCTGGCAGTCGATAGGCGACGCCTGTGGTGCGTCCGCCCTCTTTCAGTGCAAGCATCCGTCCCGGCTGGTGCGCAGTCCCGCGCCCGGCGGTCAGGCGCAGGCAAAATGCGCGATGCCATCCAACCAGTGTACCGGTGCACGATTCGGTAAACTCCAGTGCCGGATTCCACATCAACGATCCATAGCCGAAGATCCACACCGGTCCCTCATCAGGTCGACAAGCCAGCGTCGCCGCCAGCGAAGCCGCCCGTTGTTCTGCTGACCATAAGAGTGATTCTTCAATGGCACCAAATGCCGTTTTACAATCGGCATTCATCAAGAAATCACGCGTTATCACCTTACACCTCCGCCACTGCATACTTCCCTGCGACAACTTTTTGGTGTCTTCCGGACATTTTTACTGCTCATTTTGAAACCACTAACGGGACAATATGCAATCCACGGACCACTTGCAAGGCAACACCGCACGAATAGCTTTAACTAAGCGACCGGTTTTACGATTTTTTATGCCATTTATCATCATCCCCTTTGGCATATTCATGCTTCACAGCAGCCCAGGCCACTTTATGCGCGGTTTCTTCGCGACTGGCGTCATCACGCCGATCTTCTTTATCTTTATATTGATCCCATGCGCTGTTGAACGCTTCTTTATAGATATCCTGGGCATGAGACGGTAGAACGTGCTTTACGCTTTCCGGCAGATCGCTTTTCGTTTTATACGGCATCGTTGACTCCTTTTACAAAGTTGAACATTAAGTGTGGTCAACAATATCTACTCTTGCCAAAACATAAGAATTTTCAGGTCAGACTCTTCTTAAGAAACGCTAAAACAAACATTGTCTAAACGTAATACTTATTTTTATGCCCCAATGAGTAAAAAATCGACAGCGGGGTAAAAATTCGTAAAATGTTACCGATATCCAGACACTTTCTGTTATTTTTCCTACCTATTTTTTACATTTTCGATAAATTCATCTGCAAAGGGATAACCATAATGTCAAATGCTCAAGAGGCGGTAAAAACCCGCCACAAGGAGACTTCGCTTATTTTCCCGGTTCTGGCGCTGGTAGTGCTGTTCCTGTGGGGAAGCAGCCAGACACTACCAGTGGTCATTGCCATCAATCTTCTTGCGCTTATTGGTATTTTAAGTAGCGCCTTTAGTGTTGTCCGTCATGCGGACGTATTAGCCCATCGCCTGGGAGAACCTTACGGTTCGCTTATTCTTAGCCTTTCAGTGGTTATTCTTGAAGTCAGTTTGATTTCAGCTTTAATGGCAACCGGCGACGCCGCGCCAACGCTAATGCGTGATACGCTCTATTCAATCATTATGATTGTTACCGGTGGGCTGGTTGGCTTTTCATTATTGTTGGGCGGTCGTAAGTTTGCCACCCAATATATGAATCTGTTTGGTATCAAGCAGTATTTAATTGCGCTGTTCCCCCTGGCGATAATCGTACTGGTATTTCCAATGGCTCTGCCTGCGGCGAATTTTTCAACCGGTCAGGCGTTACTGGTAGCATTAATTTCTGCGGCAATGTATGGCGTATTTTTGCTGATCCAGACCAAAACGCATCAAAGTTTGTTTGTCTACGAGCACGAAGATGACAGTGATGATGACGACCCGCATCACGGTAAACCGTCTGCCCATAGCAGCCTGTGGCATGCTATCTGGTTGATTATCCATCTGATTGCCGTTATTGCGGTGACCAAAATGAACGCCAGCTCGCTGGAGACATTGCTCGACAGCATGAATGCCCCTGTCGCCTTTACTGGCTTCCTGGTGGCACTGTTGATTCTGTCGCCGGAAGGTTTAGGTGCATTAAAAGCAGTGTTGAACAACCAGGTTCAGCGCGCGATGAATCTGTTCTTTGGTTCAGTGTTAGCAACCATTTCGCTTACCGTACCTGTCGTCACGCTAATTGCCTTTATGACGGGTAACGAATTGCAGTTTGCACTTGGTGCGCCAGAAATGGTGGTGATGGTGGCCTCTTTAGTGCTGTGCCATATCTCCTTCTCCACCGGACGTACTAACGTGCTCAATGGCGCAGCGCATCTGGCACTGTTTGCCGCCTATTTGATGACGATATTTGCCTGACAGTTATATCTCCTCCGATGACGGTAATCGGGGGAGATAATATAAATTCCTGCTTATTGTATTTCTTCATACTACCTGGACAGGTCGTTAATCAGAATTGCGAGCCTGTACCACACCCTGCACGAAACCACTGCAACAGCTGTTGAAAAGCCGGAATGTACTCTTCATTGCAAACATTTCAGGGATGAAGTGAAGATGAATTGCGACGTAGTATCCACACCAAGCCGGCGTTATCCGGTGAGGCGCAATGTTGCGGGGCTTTATCCCTGGTGGCATTGGTTGCTGGAAAGAGAAAACCCCCGCACGTTGAGAGGTAAAACCTGACAACAAAACGGGGGCTAATCTTGAAACCAGACACTTCAAGAATAGCCGCAAAATGTTGTCATTACAACAAGGCGGCTATATGACGCTCGCGCAGTTTGCCATGATTTTCTGGCACGACCTGGCAGCACCGATCCTGGCGGGAATTATTACCGCAGCGATTGTCAGCTGGTGGCGTAACCGGAAGTAAGGTGAAAACGGGCGTCAGGCTGCCGTGATGGCAATATGCGCCCGAAACCGGCCGCAGGGGTAACAGCCTGCGGCCATTTTTGTCTTTATCTCTTCCACAAGTAAATATTGGCAACCCGAGCTGGAAGCATCATCCAGAGCACTCATGAAACGACTGCAACAGCTGTTGAAAAGCCGGAATGTACTCTTTATTGCAAACATTTCAGGGATGAAGTGAAGATGAATTGAGACGTAGTATCCACACCAAGCCGGAATTATCCGGTGAGGCGCAATGTTGCGGGGGCTTTATCCCTGGTGGCATTGGTTGCTGGAAAGAGAAAACCCCCGCACGTTGAGAGGTAAAACCTGACAACAAAACGGGGGCTAATCTTGAAACCAGACACTTCAAGAATAGCCGCAAAATGTTGTCATTACAACAAGGCGGCTATATGACGCTCGCGCAGTTTGCCATGATTTTCTGGCACGACCTGGCAGCACCGATCCTGGCGGGAATTATTACCGCAGCGATTGTCAGCTGGTGGCGTAACCGGAAGTAAGGTGAAAACGGGCGTCAGGCTGCCGTGATGGCAATATGCGCCCGAAACCGGCCGCAGGGGTAACAGCCTGCGGCCATTTTTGTCTTTATCTCTTCCACAAGTAAATATTGGCAACCCGAGCTGGAAGCATCATCCAGAGCACTCATGAAACGACTGCAACAGCTGTTGAAAAGCCGGAATGTACTCTTTATTGCAAACATTTCAGGGATGAAGTGAAGATGAATTGAGACGTAGTATCCACACCAAGCCGGAATTATCCGGTGAGGCGCAATGTTGCGGGGGCTTTATCCCTGGTGGCATTGGTTGCTGGAAAGAGAAAACCCCCGCACGTTGAGAGGTAAAACCTGACAACAAAACGGGGGCTAATCTTGAAACCAGACACTTCAAGAATAGCCGCAAAATGTTGTCATTACAACAAGGCGGCTATATGACGCTCGCGCAGTTTGCCATGATTTTCTGGCACGACCTGGCAGCACCGATCCTGGCGGGAATTATTACCGCAGCGATTGTCAGCTGGTGGCGTAACCGGAAGTAAGGTGAAAACGGGCGTCAGGCTGCCGTGATGGCAATATGCGCCCGAAACCGGCCGCAGGGGTAACAGCCTGCGGCCTTTTTTGTATCCGGCACCCATGAAAAAAGTCTTAACGCAGAACGCTAATACTTTATTTTTCAAGCAAAAAAGATTACTTGCTGGTATCCAGTTCTTCGAAACCTTTCACCAGATCATCAATCGCTTTCATCTGCTTGAGGAACGGTTCCAGTTTAGCCAGCGGCAGCGCGGATGGACCATCACATTTCGCATGTTCCGGATCCGGATGCGCTTCAATAAACAGCCCCGCCAGACCTACCGCCATACCGGCTCCCGCCCGCCCAGCCACCCGAGGACCGCGCCCCAGAAACCACA
>OAUP01000093.1_pt1 | contig 71373 bp, 65 predicted proteins | sample 1476301 | NCBI WGS metagenome assembly OAUP01 (sample SAMEA2580055, study PRJEB22360) | human gut metagenome | biome: human gut; feature: human-associated habitat; material: faeces | place: Denmark | collected 2008/2010 | reverse complement strand
ATATTATTAAATAAAAGATTGAGATTTGATTTTCTTATCTTTAGTATATTATCGTTTAGTTTATTACTTTTATTACTTGTATATTTCAGAAGTCATGAAATAAGTCGAACAAGTCGAAGATATTTTATTTTTCTTTTTTTAACATCGTTATTCTTAAGTTCTATAGTTCCTTCTAGTATGGGAAATATTATTGCTCGGTTTATCCTTATTTTATATATCACAATTTTCCCACTATTTATTGATATTTTTGGTCGGGCATCAACTTTAGATAAAGGAATAGTTCATTTTTCAACAACTTCAAAATTATTGGGAAGTTATTCCCTGGTTACCCTAGTTTTATTTCTTTATTCTTGTTATTTTGACGTACCAATATATGTAACAAGGTATTTATCAAGGTATATTTTTTATATTAGTTTATTATTTTTGATTTTGCTACTATTCTCTGGATTTTATAGAAGTTTAAGAGGAAAAAGTTTTGACAAATTGACTATTTTTGTTTCAGTTATACTAGGCGTACTCCCTCTTTTTATTGGATATATTTTTCCTTTCTCATATGAAGTACCAATAATTTTTACGATTCCATTATTAATCTTTCCAATTTTGACTATTTTGAATAGCTTAATTACTAATAGACTAGTAAATATTAGATTTCAATTACCCAATTTTATATTATACCTCTTAATTTCATTAATAGTTACTATTGATTTCCTTTGTTTATTTTTTCTGACCAATTGTCTTCCATACTGGTTTATAATAATTTATATTTTTCTATTTATTTATAGTTTATTGCCAGTTTTAAAGGACTTACTAATTATAAACTCAAAAAAGGAATACCAACTATTAGATAATAACTCAATCTTTTCGGTGGTTGAAGCTGAAAGAGAGGAGATTTCTATTTATTTACACGATACTATTATACAAGACATGATTTATTATAAAAGGCAAATTGATGGTTTAGAATTTATATCCCAAAATAAGGCTCAGGAGATGCTGGATGATGTTATATTCGAGTTAAGAGAGCTTTGTTCCAACATTTATCCATTGATGATTAAAGAACTAGGTCTACAAAATGCTATCTTAGATATTATAGACAAGTTCCAAAAGAAAGAGTCTGTTATAATAACGATGGATGCTAATGTTGATAAATTTTATTTTGAAAACAATGTTGCTAATTTTATTTTGAGATCAATTCGAGAAGTTATCAATAATAGTATTATTCATGGTAATGCAAAAAATATAAAACTTCAAATATACAGCTCTGGGAATATGGTAACAATTGAAGTTATTGATGATGGTTATTTTGGAATGGCTAACGAAGTAAGTTCATCTCATTTTGGTTTAGATGTGGTTGCTGAGAAGTTATTTTTACTTGGTGGCGAATTAATAATAACAAAAAATCCTACCACTGTTAAGATGTTGATACCTAATCGGCGAAAGGAAAAAAATAGTTATGATTAAAGTTGTAGTTATTGATGACCATGAGTTAGTCCTACATGGCTTGAATGAAAGATTGAAGCAAGAAAATGGTTTTGAAGTTGTCGGAGCCTTTACGAATTATCAAGATTTATTACTTTGTCTAAAGTATAAGTCTGTTGATATAATCATTATGGATTTAATGTTGAAAGATATACATGGATTCGATTTAATTTCCAAAATAGAAAGTTTTTATAAGGAACCATTGAAGATTGTTTTAGTATCAGGATTTTACGAAAAATTATTGCATAAGAGAGCAATAGAGTTGGGAGTTAAAGCATTTCTCCCCAAAGAATGCTCATATGATGAGTTAATTAGTACAGTATATAATGTTTACAATGGAAATCAAGTTATTCCAGATTCTATTTTGGGAGAAAGAAGCGATTGTCTTTTAACCGAGACTGAAATTGAAATATTAAGATTGATATCAAAGGAATATACTAATGAAAAAATATCAAAAAAATTATTTATTAGTAGAAGAACTGTAGATAGTCATGTTTCTAATATTTGTACCAAATTAAATGTTAATGGTCGAGTAGGTGCGGTAAGAGAAGGTGTTAAATTAAAATTGTTATAATTATTTATTATAAAGTATAAAGGCAAAAAGATATTCGTAAAATACGGATGTCTTTTTTTGAACGTTTTCTTATTATAATGTTGTCTATATATTAAGTATCGAAAGGGGATTAGAAAATGATAGATGTAGACACACTTCTTGGAGACCACAGAACACGATATTTTGGGAATGGTCATAAAAGGACAAATTATGAAATTGTTTTTGATGAAGATCAAAATCAGTTTTATGGAGAGATTACACAATTAGGTTTATGGTCAAATAAGTCTGATAAAGTCATCCAACCACACTTGAGTACATTAGATGGATTAATTTTAGCAAGTTTGCTGGCTGAAAAATATTTAGAATCTAAAAATGAACTGCCAGAGAATTTTTATTTATCCAAATTCACAATTAAGTCTGGAATGAAGCCCATAGAAAATTTAAATAAGGTTCCAGTAGTTCTACGTAAAGTAAAATTAGACAAAGACGGTGTAGAGTTTAATATTTTTGTATTAGATATGAAAGTTGAAATAGAATTTCAACGGTTTGCAGTCTTCTCGAGAAATAATAATGAGGAAAATATTGATAAAAAGGACTATCTACAGAATCATTTAAAGGATATTCATCATAACATCTATGATGTTAGCTTTTTAGAAACTTTAGATACTGCAGATAAATGTTCTATTTTTTGTAAAACAAACAAAGTGATCGGTAAAAATAAAGAGTATAAAGGAATATCATCAAATCTTTCAAAAAATTATTCCTTACTTGAATTATTAATCATTTTTTCTCAAATGGCAGAGATGTTAGCTTATCATGCAGATGATATTAATAGGGAATGCAGTGAAACTTTGTGGATGAAAAATGTTTCAGCTGAAATTTCGGAACTAATACCAAATGGTGAATTAGAGCTATTAGGAAAAATTACTAAGAATAAGCTCCTTGATATGAAGGGAAAAAACTGGAAAATCTTTGAAATGTCGGGAACAGATACACAAAGTAGAATTAAGATTTCAAGTAAAATTGCTCATCAATTACCTGAATCTGATGTGGAGGTATTAAGTGATGTCCAATAAAGAAATTAGACTTGTTATCTCTGGTACTTACTCTACTGGTAAAACGACTACAGCGACTGCTTTATCTATCGCAACTGGTATTCCTTTAATAAATGCTCTATCAGCTAGAGAAATTTTAACAGATTTGTACCCTGGCAGGCGTTTTCAAGATATGAGTGCAACAGAGTTGATGGCTCTCGGTCTAAAGAGATTTGAGGAACGAATCAGAGAAGAAGCAATTCTATATAAAGAAAATACAAGCTTTATTTCGGATGGTTCCGTATTAAACGAGTGGGTATATGGTACGGTTCGGATGAAAGTAGGAATAAATCCAGGTTCAAATTTACCTCATAGAATTGCTAAGGCAATACTCGGACTTCCTGGAAGAAGCTTTTATAAAAAATATATGAGTGCCTATGGGCAAGTTGCAAAAATCCATTCACAGCAATGGTATACTAATGTCGTTCATCTTCCTGTTGAATTTCCAATGTCTGCTGATGGACATCGACCTGTGTCTGAACAATATAGAACTTTATCAGATAAAGAAATTCAGGAAAGTTTCATTTCTATTGGAAAAAATCCAGAGTTAGTGAAGGGTAACCAGGTAGAGCGATTAAAAAAGATTATTAGTTTATATGATTTGCCAATTGTTGTTCCAATTGAGGAGGCAATTTCTAAAGCAGAAAAAGTAATAAAGACGAATAGGGAATCTGTCTCTAAACGAATTATTGAACAATATAAAGAACCAACGTTAAAAGAAAAAATTAAATTTATATCAGAATTTTAGGAGAGAAAATGATTTCATTTAACCATATTAGTAAGACCTACCAAGTAGGAGACCAAGAGGTAAAAGCTTTAGATGACGTTTCTTTTTCAATTGAAAAAGGAAAATTTACAGTTATTTTAGGTCCATCTGGTTCTGGGAAAAGTACGTTATTGAATTTACTTGGGGGTATGGATAGAGCAACAGAAGGAAGCTTTGTATTTGATAACAAGGAGATTACATCATTAAACGATAATGAACTTTCAATTTATAGACAGGATATAGTGGGATTTGTTTTTCAATTTTATAATCTTATTCCAAGCTTAACGGCTTTAGAAAATATTAATATTGCTGCACAGTTAACAGGTAATGTCGAAGAGTCAGAAATTTTTCTAGACAAAGTAGGTTTATCCCATAGGAAAAATAATTTTCCTAATCAATTATCGGGTGGTGAGATGCAACGTGTGTCTATTGCAAGAGCTTTAGCGAAAAAGCCAAAATTATTATTATGTGATGAACCCACAGGAGCACTTGATTCTAAAACAGGTCAAAAGATTATTGAACTACTTCAGGAGGCTTCTAAAGATAAAGATGTAGCTGTTGTAATGGTGACACACAATGCTGAGTTTAAAAAATTTGCTGATAAAGTGATTTATCTGAAAGATGGAAAGATTAACTCGATCATTGAAAACCAAGATTTAGATTAAAAGATTGGAGTAACAATGAAATATCTTGATTTGAAATTAAGACGTGACCTAAGGAAGAATTGGCAGCAATTTTTCTCGGTTTTTCTAATGTCGTTATTGAGTGTTTTGATATTTGTTGGTTTACAAGGAGCTTGGCATGGCTTGGAGAAAAGTCTAGATAGTTTCATTTCTTCATCAAATGTGCCAGATATTTGGGTTCAGACGACAAACTTAACGGATTACGAAGTTGACCAGATAAAATCTTTGGATGGAGTAAAGAGTGTTGTTCCAGAAACAAGAATAACTACAGAGATTGATTCTAAAAGTAACTCAGATAAATACTTGATATTAGATTCTTTTAGTACCTCTTCACAACAAATTGCTAACGTTACTGAGGGAGCTAAATTTTCGTCCACAGTCGATAATGGTATTTGGATAAATAAAGAATATGCAGTTTCAAATAACCTATCAGTAGGAGATAATTTGAAAATTACACTAGCTGGTAAGACAGCTAATGTCAAAATTTTAGGTTTCGTTCAGTCAGCAGATAGAATTTATTTTACAGGTAGTTTAGAATATATTGCTCCAAATTACAATAACTATGCATACGGTTATATATCTAAGAATACAATGGATAAATTACTAGGTACTCAAGTACCAAGTAATTTAGTAGAGATTTACTCCTCGAATGCTGATATTAGAGATGAAATTGAAGATATCTTAGGAAATAAGTTAGTTACTTATTATAATCAAAAGACATTGACAGATGTTTCAGAAGCTACAGATAGGGTAGGGCAAATTAGAAATCTTTCCTATTTATTCTCGTTCATTTTTATTTTGTTAGCTATTCTTGCTATGTTTACAACAATTCGACGACTTATTGAGAGTCAGACAAAGGAGATTGCAGTAATTAAGGCTTTGGGCTACTCTAACTCACAGGTAACCAGACATTATATTTCATTTGGACTGTTGGTAGGGACAATTGGTGCAGTTTTGGGTGCAATAGTTTCACCAGCAATGTCTTGGTTTGTTTTAGAAACTCAAAAGACGATGTTCTCCTTACCTAATTGGCAGATTGCATATTCATGGTCTTCTCTTCTGGTTATTATATTAGTCATCTTAATATGTTCTTTATCAGCGTATTTTGCATCACGTAAAGCTATTAAAGGTTTGCCAGCAGTCTTTTTAAGAGGTAAGAGTAAAGAGGTTAAGCACGTTTCTATTGAAAGAATTTCTTTTCTATGGAACAAGTTTTCTGATGAGACAAAATGGGCTGTGAGAGATGCTTTTATAAACCGAGTTCGGGTTTTAATGGGGATAATTGGTGTATCAGGAAGTATGATGTTACTGATAGCGGGTATTGGTATGCCAATTTCAATGAATCATCTTGTTGATAAGGCTTATAATGAAGATTTTAGTTATTCAAAACGTTTAACTGTTTCTGACTATGAATTAGCAGATAAAACATACGACGGGCAATGGGTTCAAATAAGTCAAGCTCACTTTTCAAAAGATGATGGTTATAATCGCTTATTAATTGTAATTAGCCAAGGTAATTTTGTTAATGCAACAACAAGTAAAGGAGAGGCAATCAAAGAAGGTGGTCTTTATGTTACTAATGGTTTCGCAGAGGCAGCTAATATTAAAGTTGGTGATAAAATGAAAGTAATTCCTTACCACGATGGTAAAGAATACACATTTAAAGTTAAAGGTATTGTAACTAGTGAGACTAATCAAGGCGCATATATTATGTCAAGTACTTTTGAAAAAGCTGGTGGGGCTTTCAATCCTTCTACTTTGCTAGTTGGAGATAACATCTCTTCAAGACAACTTTCTAATGATAGTAATGTTCAATCTGTTATCAAAAAAAATAACCAAGAACGTAATGCTTATGACTTCGTAAATAGCCTAATGAGTGTTTTCTTGATGATTATTGGTTTTGCGTTATTACTGGTCGTTGTTGTGCTATATAATCTAGGTTCTTTAAATTTTGTTGAACGTACTAGAGATTACGCAACTCTACAGGTTTTAGGATTTTCTAAGAGAAATTTACAAAATATTACAATGATTGAGAATTTGATTACAACAAGTGTTGGATGGATGATTGGAATACCTATGGGTATTTGGTTCTTAAGACAATATGTTGCAACTTTCTCAACTATACGTATTGAATATACTGCTTATGTAACTTGGCAAGTTCTTTTATTGGCGAGCTTACTTGTTTGGCTCACATCTTTACTGACAACAGTAGTAATTAGTCGAAGAATCAAAAAAATTGATATGGTAGAAGCCTTAAAAGGAGTTGAATGATAAAGGGGGACTCCAGTATGATTAAACAGAGAAGATAAGGGATACAGGATAATAAGTTTTTCAAGTAGTATTTTTGACTATCTGACATAATTTTTAAAATTACGAAGGTAGAGAGTGATATTGAGTTATTTATGTATTATTTTTTCTCGTTAATGGTATGAAATATTGATAATAATTAGCTCAATTCAGTGCTATTTAGGGAAAAATTCACTCAATTCCGATTACTAAATGTTAATCAATAATATTATATTACCGCTTTTAGACATTCAAGAGATATTTCTTGGATGTTTTATTTATGATTTAAGATCCTTATAACTCAGAGGGGATAACATAATAACAAAAATACGCTAAACGAGGTAAAATTATAGGAATGGTTTGGTAGAGTTTTTTCATAGACTTGTCAATATAAAGATATTGAAATAATTGGAGAATACTTGATGTTAGGATCAGTACTTCTAAAAGCAAAAAGATTTGCCATCAACACTTTTCCATATCACCAACTTTTAGCGTAATTGACACACTTATTAATAGTGGAGCGTCCTCTTTTTCACCAGCTGTAGAAGGATTTACTCCAATAAACAAAACTGTAGGTTTAGTATCACCCCAGGTACGGGAAAGTAAGTATCGATATTTCTATCTTTAGATAGTACAGCCTCTTTTTTCATAATTTACCTCCTTTTTTCTTTTATTAAGGCCCTCTAAAATCACTTGAAACAAAGTCTTGTCAAACCAGGTCTTATGATTTGTGGCAAATTCAATTTAATATTTTGCCTCAAATTAGCCACACTTTTTATTGAACTAAGAGGAATAATGAAGTTCTCTTCCTAATTAATATGGTTGTTTGAAATCTTAAATATAGCGTTTTATGGTGTAATGGGAAGTATGGCGAATAAATCAACTATGTTCAGCAAACAAAGCTTAATTGAAAAAAAGAACAAGGTCTTTTCTGGATCTTGTTTTTTTGTACCCAATAAATAGTTAGTGTCTGCGAATCAATCTGTGATTGGGAGCAAACAAAGCTTAATTAGACTATATAAGCTTGAAATGAAAGGGTTTGTCCAATGTGGACAAGCCTTTTTCTTATGTTTTGCCCCCATTTTGCCCCCGATTTCTAAATTTCAGTCCATTTTGATTATAGATGTAGTGCAAACAAAGCGCAATTAGGCTATTAAAACAAGGTCCTTTCTGGGTCTTGTTTTTTTGTACCCAAATAAATAGTTAGTATCTGCGAATCAATCTGTGATTGAGAGTGAACAAATTTTAAAGAGATGGTATGGCTTTGGTTGATAGATTCTATTTCCTAACTTTTTAAGATATGCTATAATATGAATATGTTTGATAATTATATTGTACCCGTATTTTTTGGTGGTGGAGCTCTTGCTCTACTAGGTTTAGTGTTATTTGGTTGGGCCTTGCCTTCATTTTTGAAGGGTAAGTGGTCTTATTTGATTTCTTTGCTAGGTTTAGGTTTGGTTGCTTTTGCCTATTTTGATGCGGCGATTGTTATCACTTATAAAATCTGGCTTGGATTGCTAGGTGTTATCATGATTGGTTGGGGACTTCCTTTCAACAATCGTAAGGGACGCCGTGCGATGACTATGTTCTGGGCTGTCATGGCAATCGTTGTAGGTGTTGCTGCTATTGCATTCACTATTGCTTATGGTGTTATTAACCGCCACTAACATGAATCTGTAAAACATGCTATAATAATGGCATGTTTTATTTTATGACCCTATCATTTATTATCATGCCTGCCTTGGGCTGTTTCTTAATAGGCTTGGCTTTTGCTAAATCAGATCGTTGGGACTTTTCTTGGATTTTATCCTTAATTGGTTTGGTGGCCTTTATTTCTTCTTTTTGGCATATAGCACGCGTAGATTTATGGTTTATGTTAAGTTATAGTGTTGGTCCTTTTTTGATGGGATTTGGTTTCTCTTGGGATCTAAGTAAGAAACGCCGTAGGCAGTTATTATTACTAGGGGCATTTTTCCTTATCTTTTTTGTGATTCTGTACTATCTTATTGTGCGAATCCTGAATACAGCTGTTGTCTAAAGGAGGGCTGTTGTGATGTTGCTAGATTTAGAAGAGAAGACACGTGTGCTTGTAGAAGATATTGTTGAACGTTCCGCTATTGGGCGAGGAGCTATCTTTGTCTTGGGATTGTCTTCCAGTGAGGTCGCTGGTGGGATAATCGGAAAAGCCTCTAGCCGTGAAATTGGCCAACGAATTGTGAAAACGATTCTTGAAGTTTTGGAACCTAAAGGGATTTACTTGGCTGTTCAAGGCTGCGAACATCTGAATCGTGCTTTGGTTGTTGAGCGTGAGCTCGCCATGGCTAAAGATTTGGAAATTGTTAATGTTCTTCCGACCTTGCATGCTGGGGGAAGTGGTCAGCTGGCTGCTTTCGACTATATGAAGGATCCTGTTGAGGTGGAGGAAATTGTCGCTCAGGCTGGTATCGATATTGGGGATACCTCTATTGGTATGCATGTGAAGAGGGTCCAAGTTCCTCTTCGCCCGATTACTCCAGAATTAGGTGGTGCTCATGTGACTGCTTTGGCGAGTCGTCCTAAGTTAATTGGTGGAGCTCGTGCTGAGTATCTAGCAGATCCTATCCGTAAAAACTAAAAAGTATCGGACATTCTTGTCCGATACTTTTTCTGTTAGCAGAGCCCTTTCTTTTAATGACGACGCTTGGCATAATCGACAAATTTGAATTTTTCAAGTTTGTGGCGACTTTCCGTAAATTGGAACTGTTTTCCATTAGTTAAATAAACTTTAGAACGGATACAAACAACGTGCTGGTCTTTACCTAGGTCGATAAGAATCTTATCTTGATCGGTAGCATTATCAATAGTGATTTCTTTGGAGCATGAATGGTTCCAAAAAGCTTTGGCTGGAGACCAGTATTATCAAGATTTCTTCTTTATTCAGGACCAACCAACCGATTGGTTGTCTAAATTTGGTGGTTCTGCCTGGGCTCCTTTTGGAGATACAGGGAAATACTATCTTCACCTCTTTGATGAAACACAGGCGGACCTTAATTGGCGCAATCCCAATGTCCGTAAGGAGTTGTTCAAGGTGGTCAACTTCTGGCGTGACAAGGGAGTCAAAGGTTTCCGTTTCGATGTGATCAATTTGATTGGGAAAGATGAAGTCTTAGTGGATTGCCCTGAAAATGAAGGGAAACCAGCTTATACGGATAAACCAATTGTCCATGACTATCTTCGTATGATGAATGAAGCGACCTTTGGTTCTGATGATAGCTTTATGACAGTTGGAGAGATGTCCTCGACAACCATTGACAACTGTGTTCTCTATTCAGCACCGGAGCGTCACGAGTTGTCTATGGCCTTTAACTTCCATCATCTTAAAGTCGACTATGAAGATGGTCAAAAATGGACCATTGTTCCCTTTGATTTTGAAGAGCTCAAACGTCTCTATCATACATGGGGCAAGGAAATGAGTGAACGAGGTGGTTGGAGTGCCCTTTTCTGGAATAACCATGACCAGCCACGTGCTTTGAATCGCTTTGTGGATATCAAGAATTTCCGTAATGAAGGAGTGACCATGCTAGCAGCTAGCATCCATTTGTCACGTGGAACTCCGTATATCTACATGGGCGAAGAAATCGGCATGATTAATCCAGACTATGATTCCATGGCAGACTATGTGGATGTGGAATCCATCAATGCCTACCAGATGCTTTTGGATCAAGGTGAGTCTCCTGAGGAAGCCTTTAAGATTATCCAAGCTAAGTCACGTGATAATTCGCGTACACCCATGCAATGGGATGCTTCTGAGAATGCAGGTTTTTCAACAGGCACTCCATGGTTGAAAGTCGGTAAATCTTATAAAGACATCAACGTTGAAAATGAAATCGATGGACCAATCTTTAAATTCTATAAAGAAATGATTCGCTTGCGCAAAGAAATGCCTATCATTTCAGAAGGAAGCTATCAGCCAGCATTTGAGGATAGTCAACAAGTCTACGCCTTTGAACGCTACTTAGACGATCAAAAACTCTTGGTACTCAATAATTTCTACGGAAGTGAAGCTGAAGTGGCGATTCCAGCAGAATATCAGTCAGGGCGCGTGCTCTTATCCAATTATGATGATGTAGAGCTTGCTGAAAAGATAATTTTGAAACCTTATCAAACCCTAGCAATCTTAGTAAAATAAGCCAAACTTTCCTCAGTAAATGCTTTTGCTGGGGAATTTTGTTATAATGAAAGCACTTTTAATGTTGATGGAGGAAGTGTAATGACACGCTTACAAGATGATTTTTATGAATACGTCAATGGGAAATGGGCTGAGACAGCAGTCATTCCAGATGATAAACCTTCGACTGGTGGCTTTATGGACTTGGATCGAGATATCGAAAACTTGATGTTGGATATTACCGGAAAATGGCAACGGGGAGAAGAATTACCCGAAGATAGCATTCTGCAAAACTTTGTCAAATACCACAAGATGGTAGCTGATTTTGATGCACGAGAAGCAGCTGGTGTGGCACCAGTCATACCCTTGATCAATGAAATCAAGGCTCTGTCTTCTTTTGAAGACTATACCAGCAAGTTGGGCACCTATGAACTAGCTGGCAAATCAAATCTCTTGCCATTTAGCGTGTCGCCAGACTTTAAGAATGCCCAAATGAATGTCTTGTGGGGAGAAGCACCGGCTCTCATCTTGCCAGATACGACCTATTATGAAGAAGGCAACGAAAAAGGCCCAGAATTACTGGCTATCTGGCGTCAAATGATGGAAAAGCTCTTGGCAAAATTTGATTTCTCAGAGGAAGAAATCAAAGATATCCTGGATAAAGTGATTGCAGGGGACGCAGAATTGGCCAAATATGTCTTGTCAAACGAAGAAAAATCAGAGTACAACAAACTCTACCATCCCTATGAGTGGGCGGATTTCAAGGCCTTGGTCCCAGAATTGCCACTCGATGCCTTCTTTACAGAAGTGATCGGACAAACACCAGATAAAATCATCGTGCCAGAAGAGCGTTACTGGAAGGAATTCGCACCAACATTCTATTCAGCATCCAACTGGGAGACCCTTCATGCTGCATTGAAACTCGGAGCAGCTCTTTCTTGGACTCTATTCTTGACCGAAGAAATCCGTGTTTTGGCTGGTGAATATAGCCGTACGATTGCAGGTATTCCAGAACCTCGTCCAAAAGAAAAAGCAGCCTTATCAATAGCAGAAGTACCATATAGCCAAGCGCTTGGACTCTGGTATGCAGGTGAAAAATTCTCACCAGAAGCAAAAGCAGACGTGGAGCATAAAGTAGCGACCATGATTGAGGTCTACAAGGATCGTCTGGAAAAAGCAGATTGGCTCGCCCCTGAGACTCGTGAAAAAGCCATTGTCAAACTCAATGTCATCACACCTCATATCGGTTACCCTGAAAAGTTACCAGAAACTTATGCCAAGAAGGTTATCGACGAGAGCAAAACCTTGGTTGAAAATGCTCAGACTCTCTACGAAATTTCAATTGCTCATAGCTGGAGTAAGTGGAATCAACCAGTTGATCGGAGCGAGTGGCACATGCCAGCAAATATGGTCAATGCTTACTATGATCCGCAACAAAATCAAATCGTCTTCCCCGCTGCGATTTTGCAGGCACCTTTCTATGACCTTCATCAATCTTCCTCAGCTAACTACGGTGGAATTGGTGCGGTCATTGCTCATGAAATTTCACACGCCTTTGATACCAATGGTGCTTCCTTTGATGAGAATGGTAGCTTGAAAGACTGGTGGAAGCCAGAAGATTACGAAGCCTTTACCGCTCGTACCCAAAAAGTTATCGATCAGTTTGAAGGCCAAGACTCTTATGGTGCTAAGATTAATGGGAAATTGACTGTTTCTGAAAACGTAGCGGACCTTGGAGGCATCGCTGCAGCCCTTGAAGCCGCTAAGAAAGAGGAGGATTTTTCAGCAGAAGAATTCTTCACCAACTTTGCTCGCATCTGGCGCATGAAAGCTCGGACAGAGTACATGCAACTCCTCGCAAGTGTCGATGTCCACGCACCAGGAAAACTCCGTACCAATGTCCAATTACCAAACTTCGACGAATTCCACAAGGAATTTGACATTAAAGAGGGCGACGGCATGTGGCGTGCCCCAGAAGATCGCGTGATTATTTGGTAATAATGATGAAATCTGTCCAAAAATGGACGGATTTCTTTATTTTTATCGTTGTAAGGGTTTACATAGCGACTAGAAAACGCTATAATATACTTGTGTTAAAGATTGTGAAGTTTTTAACAAGTATTCAAAGGAGTTTCATATGACTAAACAAACTAAAGATGTTCAAACAGTAATAGATGAATTGGCAACAAAAGGGGTTGAAGCCCTTGATGCTATGGCTAACTTTACGCAGGAGCAAGTGGACCATATTGTTCACCAAGCTGCGATTGCTGCTCTAGATAAACACATGTATTTGGCAAAATTGGCCGTTGATGAAACAGGGCGCGGTATTTACGAAGATAAAGCCATCAAGAACATGTATGCTTCTGAATACATTTGGAATAGTATTAAATATGACAAAACTGTAGGCGTTATTGCTGAAGATAAAGAACAAGGTTTGGTTTCTATCGCTGAGCCGGTTGGTGTTATCTGTGGGGTTACACCAACAACTAACCCAACTTCAACAACCATTTTCAAAGCCCTCATTGCTCTTAAGACACGTAACTCTATCATCTTTGCCTTCCACCCATCAGCTCAGAAATCATCTGCAGAGGCTGCTCGTATTGTTCGTGATGCAGCTATTGAAGCAGGTGCACCTAAGGACTGCATCCAGTGGATTGAAGAGCCATCTATCGAAGCAACTGGTCTTTTGATGAACCATCCTAAGATTGCCACAGTACTTGCGACTGGTGGACCTGGAATGGTTAAGGCTGCTTATTCAACTGGTAAACCAGCGCTTGGTGTAGGAGCCGGAAACGTCCCATCTTATATCGCTGCTGATGCTAAGGTTAAACGTGCGGTCAACGATATCATCGTTTCAAAAACTTTTGATAATGGTATGATTTGTGCGTCTGAACAAGCAGCTATCGTTGATGCAGCTATTTATGACGAAGTTAAGGCTGAATTTGAAGCACATCAATGTGTCATCATTTCTAAAAAAGCTGATATTGCTAAATTGGAAAAAGTCGTTCTTAATGAAGCGCGTACAGCTGTAAATGGTGCCATTGTAGGTCACTCAGCTATTGAAATTGCTGAAAAAGCTGGCCTTAAAGTTCCTGCAGGTACAAAAATGCTTTTGGCAGAAATTCCAGATGCAACAATGGAACACCCACTTGCCTTGGAAAAATTGTCTCCAGTACTTGCTCTTATCAAATCTGATGGCGTTGAAGATGGATTCAAAAAAGCAGAAGGTATGCTCAATTTGGGTGGTCTTGGACACACTGCTGTTATCCACACTGAAAATGAAGAGCTCCAACTCCAATATGGTATCCGCATGAAAGCCTGCCGTGTCTTGGTTAATAGCCCATCAGCTGAAGGTGGTATCGGTAATATCTACAATAACATGATTCCATCATTGACTCTTGGTTGTGGTTCACACGGTCATAACTCAGTGTCACACAATGTTAGCTCATTTGATCTCTTGAATGTCAAAACATTGTCAAAGCGTCGCAATAACATGCAATGGTTTCGCGTCCCACCAAAAATCTTCTTCGAAAAAGATTCAATAACTTACTTGCGTCACATTGAAGCTGAGCGCGTGATGTTGGTTTGTGACCCTGGTATGGTTCAGTTTGGTTATGCAGACTTGGTTAAACGCCAATTGGAACTTAACCGCCACAGACCGGCAGTAGATGTTTTCTCAGATGTTGAGCCAAACCCATCTACTAATACCGTTTATAAAGGTCTGGAACGCTTTGTAGATTTCCAGCCAGATGTAATCATCGCTCTTGGTGGCGGTTCTGCAATGGACGCTGCTAAGGCTATGTGGATGTTCTTTGAACACCCAGATGTAAGCTTCTTCGGTGCTAAACAAAAATTCTTGGATATCCGTAAACGTACTTACAAGATTCCTTACGCTCAGAAGACACAATTCATCTGTATCCCAACAACTTCAGGGACAGGTTCAGAAGTAACGTCATTTGCGGTTATCACTGATAGTGAAACTCATATCAAGTACCCATTGGCAGATTATGCTTTGACTCCGGACATTGCTATCGTTGACCCTGCTTTGGTTATGAGTGTACCTGCCAGCGTTACAGCAGATACAGGTATGGACGTTTTGACTCACGCCATTGAATCTTATGTATCAGTCATGGCTAGCGACTATACACGTGGGCTTTCACTTCAAGCGATTAAACTTGTTTTTGAAAATCTTGAACATTCTTACCGCTTTGGTGATGAAGAATCACGTGAAAAAATGCATAATGCGTCAACAATGGCTGGTATGGCCTTCGCCAATGCTTTCCTTGGTATCAACCACTCACTAGCTCATAAGGTTGGTCCTATGTTTGACATTCCACACGGACGTACTAATGCGATTTTGATGCCTCACGTTATCCGTTACAACGGTCGCGATCCTCAAAAACACGCTATGTTCCCTAAATATGACTACTTCCGTGCAGACAAGGATTACGCAGATATCGCTCGTTTCATGGGATGGGGTACTGACAAACAATCAGATGCTGAATTGGTTGAAGTTTTGGCACAAAAAGTATACGAATTGGGTGTTGCCGTTGGTATTGACATGAACTGGAAGGGACAAGGTGTCACTAAGAAACTTCTTCAAGACACTGCCTATACTTTGGCCGAACATGCTTATGAAGATCAATGTACAACAGCTAATCCGAAAGAACCACTTATTTCAGAATTGAAAGAAATTATCGAAATTGCCTTTGATTACAAAGGGTAAGCGATAGACAAAAGTAGCTCTATAAGGGCTACTTTTTTTGCTAGAAATCCTCTATATTAGAGTGTTTATCCAAATTAAAAATAAAGGACTTTCCCGAATAAGATAGAAAAACGCTTTAAGAATTGTTATAATAACCTTACAGCAAGATAAGGAGATTCCTATGACAAAAGAAGAAGGGCTTAGTTTGGGTGAAACAGCACATCCTCTCAAGCCTCATGAATTGAGGTCATCAATGGCTTCTACAGCAGGGAATAGAGCGACTAATAAGTTTAAAGAGTTTAATGCTGATAGGATGGTGAGTGTTCAATTCAATCCTAGTCAACAAGTAAAAGAATCAAAGGAGCCAGTAACCTCAAAAAATATTGTGGGGATGGTATCAGGTGTGATTGCAGCGATACTCACCATACTTTTGATTGTTTGTCTCGTGATGGGATACCGTTATCGAGCCGCAAGCATTGAGGGCGATTGGACAAGCCCAACCTTTAGTGAGAAAATGTTAGCCACTCTGAAAGATACTGCTAATACTAAGAATAAAGTTAGTAACGCTTTACCACAAGGTCAAGATCTTATCACCGATATCAATACAGTAATAAGTATTACTGACAATAAGGCTCACTTAAAAGTGAGCTTTGTTTACAATCGTAAAGGGCTTTATCAGGCTTACCAGAGTAGAGTTACTGAATTGAAAGGTCAGTACGGCGAGGAGTTCTCGGAGGTTTTTGATAGTTATTCATTGTCAGAAAAAGACTACTATAAACAGTTTGATGAGACAGTGAAGAAAGAACTTCCAAAGAGTTATACCTACGATGCCAAAACCGGTCGTGTCACAACAACTGCTTTTACGGGTGATATTAACCGTTGGGAGCAAACAATCACTGTGGATAAGGCTGGAGATTCAGATGCTTTTAAAAAAGGTGATGTATTAGATTATACGCCTAACAATGGAGGCTTTACTATTAAGGCACACAGTGAATTTGGTGACATTAGCTTTACAAAAAATAAATAAAAAAGGAAATTAAAGGGGAATATAAATGACAAGAGCAGAATGGTTGGACTATTTTGAAACGGTAAACGGACGTAAGCCGAGTGTTCAGGAAATGGCGGATGCTTTGAAAGCTGGAGAGTTTGTTAATGAAGCACCGGCTAAAACTGAAGATACAGCTACTACTGAACCTATTAAGGTTGAGGCAGAAATCGTCGAGACAAGTACTAGTCCTCTACCAACTGAAACGGCACCAGTAGTAACAGCAACTGCACCTTCTACGGTTCCTTTTCCAGAAGGACAAGCAGCTATGGCAAATTTGGCTCCTAAAAAACCAATGGATCCCAAAAAGAAAAAACGCATCCTAGTCTCAGTTTTGTCAGCAGTAGTCCTTGTCTTCTTATGTATCGGTGGCTTTATGACTTACCGTTATGTGACAGGTAATATTGATGGCAAATGGTACAGTAGTTCTCTAGGTAGAGAGTATAGCTCAAGCATGTCTGAAAGTTTGACAGACTTGGATAGTAAGGAGCTTGAAAAGTACTTTAAAGATACTGCTGTAACCATGAAAGTAAAAGGTAGCAATGCCAAGGTGACTGCTAGCTATACTTTTGATAAGAAAACCTATATCAAGGACTATCGTGAGAGGGTTCAGAAGTCCTTCTCAGCCTTTGGAGATTTATTTAAAGCCTTCTATGGAGATTCCTTTGAAAACTATTATAGTGAGGAAACCATAGAAAAAGAACTTGATGAAGCTCTTGAAAAAGCTGCGAAAGATAATGGTCAAAAGTATGATTCGAAGACAGGCGAAACAACGACAACCCTTTTCAAAGGGAAGGTTAGCCGTTTGGGACATAAGATGACTGTTACTTCTGTCAACAAAGACGTTGATATCGATAGTCTCAATGTGAAAAAAGGTCAAGAGCTAAAAGTGACTAAAAAAGACAAGAAAGTAACGCTTAGTGGTGATGGGAAATCAAAAGATATCACTTTCTCAACTAAGAATGACACCAAAGATAAATTTTAAGATGACATCCGGAATAGCTATTCCGGATTTTTTCATGTCTTTGAGAGGAGAAAATGGGGTGATATCCGAATGATTTTTCCACAAGTCATAAAACGTGTAGAAATATTCTGACAATTATGCTACAATAGAGCCACAGACTATCTAAAAAGAGGATTTACCATGACACTTGTATACCAATCAACACGTGACGAAAATAATAAAGTAACAGCTAGTCAGGCTATTCTTCAAGGTTTGGCAACAGATGGTGGTTTGTTCACACCGTTGTCAACGCCTGAGGTTACTTTGGACTTTGATCAATTGAAAGCTGCTTCTTACCAAGAAGTTGCTAAATTGGTCTTGTCAGCTTTCTTGGATGATTTTACTGAAGAGGAATTGGATTACTGTATCACAAATGCTTATGATGACAAGTTTGATACAGCTGCCATTGCACCAGTAGTTAAACTTAAGAACCACTACAACCTTGAACTTTTCCACGGTTCTACTATCGCTTTCAAAGATATGGCCCTTTCAATCTTGCCTTACTTGCTAACAACATCAGCTAAAAAGCAAGGTGTTGATAATAAGATTGTCATCTTGACAGCTACATCAGGTGACACTGGTAAAGCTGCCATGGCTGGTTTTGCAGATGTTCCTGGAACTGAAATCATTGTCTTTTATCCAAAAGATGGTGTTTCAAAAATCCAAGAATTGCAAATGACCACTCAAACAGGAGCTAATACGCACGTTATTGCCATTGATGGTAACTTTGATGATGCTCAAACAGATGTGAAACGTATGTTTAATGATGTTGATTTGCGTGAGAAATTGTTGGCTCATCATACGCAATTCTCATCAGCTAACTCAATGAACGTTGGTCGTTTGGTACCGCAAGTGGTTTACTATGTATATGCCTATGCACAGTTGGTTAAGGCAGGTCATATCCAAAACGGAGATAAGGTGAACTTCACAGTACCAACAGGAAACTTTGGTAATATCTTGGCGGCTTATTATGCACGTCAGATTGGTGTTCCAGTTGGCAAATTAATCTGTGCTTCTAATGAAAATAACGTCCTTACAGACTTCTTCGCAACGGGTACTTATGATAAGAAACGTGACTTCAAGGTAACAACAAGCCCTTCTATGGATATCTTGGTATCTTCTAACTTGGAACGCTTGATTTTCCACCTTCTTGGTAATGATGCTACTAAGACTAAAGAGCTTATGGATGCACTTGTGACTAAGGGTGAGTATACTTTGGCTGATGCAGATAAAGATATTCTTGATTTGTTTGCAGCAGGTTTTGCAACTGAGGATGAAACAGCTGCTGAAATCAAGCGTGTCTATGATGAAGATAAGTATATCGAAGATCCTCATACAGCCGTTGCCTCAGCTGTTTACGAAGCATACGTTCAAAAGACAGATGACCACACACCAACAGTTATCGCTTCAACAGCTAGCCCATACAAATTCCCACGTGTGGCTGTTTCAGCTGTTACTGGTAAAGATAGTGGGGATGATTTCAAAGCAGTAGAAGATTTGCACCAACTTTCAGGTGTAGCTATCCCAGCGGCTGTAGATGGACTTGAACATGCAGAAGTTCGCCATAAAACAGTTGTTGCGGCAGCTGATATGCAAAAAGCAGTTGAAAGCTATCTTGGTGTATAAGAATAAAAAAATAGGAGCTGAGAAATCAGCCCTATTTTTATCAATATAGAAAAGAATATTATGACAGAAACAAAGAAAATTCTAAACATAGCCTTGCCTGCTATGGCCGAAAACCTTCTACAAATGTTGATGGGGGTTGTCGATTCTTACCTAGTGGCCCAGGTTGGTATTGTCGCTATATCGGGGGTTTCCGTAGCCAATAATATCATTACGATTTACCAAGCTATCTTTATTGCTCTAGGAGCCTCAAGTGCCAGTGTCATTGCCAGAAGTTTAGGAAAAGGTGATGTTAAAGCGACTAACCGAGACACTTGGGATGCTATTATTATTACCCTTGCTCTTAGTCTCATCCTTGGTCTACTTTCCATTTTTGGTGGTGGGGCCATTCTTAATCTTTTAGGTACTGAGCAATCTGTGACTCAGGCTGGTAGTCTCTACCTTGCTCTTGTCGGTGGAGGAGTGGTCTTCTTAGCCTTGATGACTACTTTTGGTAACATCCTACGGGCCAAGGGACGGCCTCGTATTTCCATGGTCGTCAGTCTTTTGACCAATGTTCTTAATGCTATTTTATCTTCTTTAGCCATCTTTGTGGGACATTGGGGGATTATTGGGGTAGCTACAGCTACGGTTTTCTCTCGTCTGGTTGGGACAGTGATACTCTGGCAAGCGATGAAACTAGATGTGAAGCAGCTTGAAATTACCAAACCTTTTAATAGAGAGTTGTTGGGGATTGCACTGCCAGCAGCAGGTGAACGACTGATGATGCGTGCTGGAGATGTGGTCATCGTGGCTATTATTGTTACCTTTGGTACAGCCGTTGTCGGTGGTAACGCCATTGGTGAAAACCTCACTCAGTTTAACTATATGCCTGGTATGGGAGTCGCAACGGCTACGGTTATCTTGGTTGCCAATAGTCTGGGTCGAGGGGATAAGACGCAGATGAAGCGTATTATACAAGAGTCTTATTGGATTTCCACCTTCTTGATGGTTCTGGTTTCAGGGAGTATCTTGCTCTTTGGCCAAGGATTATCAGGTCTCTTTACAGATAATAAAGCAGCTATTGCGGCTAGTCAGGTAGTTATTCTTTATTCTTTCCTTGGGAATCCTGTGACTTCGGGGACTCTAGTCTACACAGCAGTTTGGCAAGGTCTGGGTAAGGCTAAGATGCCTTTCTATGCGACGACAATTGGGATGTGGATCATCCGAATTTTCTCAGGATACTTCCTTGGGGTGAGTCTGGGAATGGGTCTTGCCGGAGTCTGGATTGCAACCGTTGTTGATAATGTATGGCGTGCAATCTTCCTCTACGTGATGTATCGTCGTTATCTCGTAAAGAGAAAGTTTTAATGATAAATACTGAGGAGATGCCCTTATTCAAAGGGTATCTTCTTCTTATTTTTTACAAGTAGGCTCGAATATGGTAAAATAAGCTGATAAAAACTTTTTGAGGTAGTAATTATGACTGTAAAAATCAATACAAAAGATGGTCAAATCGAATTGTCAGATGATGTCATCGCAACAGTAGTTGGCGGTTCAGCAACAGAAATTTTTGGCGTTGTCGGTATGGCAAGTAAGAGTGCTATCCGAGATAATTTTCAAGCACTTCTTGGAAAAGAAAACTACGCAAAAGGAGTTGTCGTGAAATCTACTGATGCAGGTATCACTGTGGATGTCTACACTGTTATGAGTTACGGTGTTAAGATTAGTGAGGTTTCAAAAAATATTCAAGAACGTGTGAAATTTAATCTTGAGAATCAACTCGGTATCAAGGCTGAAACAGTAAATGTTTACGTTCAAAATATTAAAGTCGTAGGAGAAAACTAGTGTCTAAAATTACAACAAGCTTGCTTCAGGAGATGGTCCAAGCGGCAGCAACACGTCTAGGTAAGCAAGCAGAATATGTGAATTCACTCAATGTCTTCCCAGTACCAGATGGAGATACTGGAACAAACATGGGAATGACTATGGATAACGGAGCCAAAGCTGTCGCAGATCAATCAGCTTCAACAGTTGGTGAAGTTGGTCAGATTTTGTCTAAAGGTCTTTTGATGGGTGCCCGTGGTAACTCAGGTGTTATCACGTCACAATTGTTCCGTGGATTTGGTCAAAGTATCAAGGATAAAACGGAACTTGACGGCCAAGATTTAGCTCATGCCTTCCAAGCAGGGGTTGAAGTTGCTTATAAAGCTGTTATGAAGCCTGTCGAAGGAACAATTCTTACAGTATCACGTGGCGCAGCTTCAGCAGCGATTAAGAAAGCTGAATCTACGAATGATGCTGTTGAGGTTATGCGTGCAGCTCTTGACGGAGCTAAAGCTGCTTTGGCTAAGACACCAGAGATGCTTCCAGTTTTGAAAGAAGTTGGTGTGGTAGACTCAGGTGGTCAAGGTTTGGTCTTCATTTATGAAGGTTTCTTGTCAGCCCTCACAGGTGAGTATATCGCTTCAGAAGACTTCCAAGCGACACCAGCTACGATGACAGAGATGATCAATGCAGAACATCATAAGTCAGTTGCTGGTCATGTTGCAACAGAAGACATTACCTTCGGTTACTGTACGGAAATCATGATTGGTCTCAAACAAGGTCCAACTTATGTGAAAGACTTTGACTATGAAGAGTTCCGAAATTACTTGAGTAACCTTGGGGATTCTCTCCTTGTTGTTAACGATGATGAAATTGTCAAAGTTCACGTCCACACTGAGGATCCAGGTCTTGTCATGCAAGAAGGTCTTAAATATGGGGCTCTTGTCAAAGTTAAGGTTGACAACATGCGTAACCAACACGATGCACAAGTTCAAAAAGAAGAGGCTATCCAAGCTGCACCTTCTGCTCCTAAAGACTTTGCCCTTATTGCAGTTGTTGCCGGAGATGGACTTGCAGATATCTTCAAATCACAAGGTGTTGACTATGTGATTTCAGGTGGTCAAACAATGAACCCATCAACAGAAGATATTGTTAAGGCTATTGAGCAGGTTAATGCTAAGAATGTTATCATCTTGCCAAACAATAAAAACATCTTTATGGCAGCACAATCAGCTGCTGAAGTAGTAGATGTCAATGCGGCTGTTGTTGAAACGCGTACGGTGCCACAAGGCTTTACAAGCTTGCTTGCTTTTGATCCTAGTCAAAGTATCGAAGCGAACGTTGAAGCTATGACAGCTAGTCTTTCAGATGTAACGAGTGGTAGCGTGACCTTGGCGGTACGTGACACAACTATTGATGGTCTTGAGATTCATGAAAATGATATCCTTGGTATGGTTGATGGTAAGATCCTTGTGTCTACACCAGATATGGACCAAGCCCTTCTTGACACTTTCGACAAGATGATTGACGAAGACAGTGAAATTGTTATGATTTACGTCGGCGAAGAAGGTAATCAAGACCAAGCTCAAGCACTTGCGGAAAAATTGGAAGAGGCTCACGAAGATATTGAAGTTGAAATCTTCCAAGGAGACCAACCAGTTTATCCATACCTCTTTAGTGTTGAATAATATTGAAATAATCATTTAGGAAGTCTTAGGGCTTCCTTTTTAGCTTATTTCTCCAAAAAGTTATTAGAGATATGCTAGATGTTATATTTTTGTGATTCTTTTAAACCACTTGTAAAGGAAAATATCGGTTGGATATTACGGTTATTTTGAAGAAGTAAAGTAGAGGAGCTGCATTAAGAGATATAACTAGGTAGAGAAATAGTATGTATTCTAGACCCCTAGAATCTTTATTAATATGAGAATATTTTTTATATTTGTATTTGGGAAAAGAACGTTTCGGTAAAGTCAGATGAGCTAATCAAAGAGGGATGAAGGTAAATAGGAGTTGATAAAGCGCTAAAAAAGATTTATAATGATGTATGATTGATGTATTCTTATGTATGGGGAGTTATAATGACGGATTTACAGCTAAGAACTGAAACAGAATATAGTACTGAATTCGAAATTATTAATCTGAACTTAGAAAATTATTGTGAAGGTAATAATTTAGAAGTAGCGATACGATTTATAGATGAAAAACTAGATATAGATACTTTATTAGCCGAAGAAGAGAAATCAGAAGACATTGATGAATTTGATGATTTTGATTGTTATATGGAGGAAACGGAATCCTTTGAATTTCCTTATAGTGATTATGTTCGAGAGAAGGGAATGTTTCTATTACCTAATAAATGGGTTAACAAATATAAGGACATTTTTGAAAAACATAAGCATGAGAATGTGAGTATTTTTTTAAAGCCATATATTCCCCAAGAGGCTATTGATAAATTAAAAATAAATTTTAATGAAGGTAGCAAAAGGGAGTATATTAAAGAAAATAAATCCGGAAATCGAACGACATCTTTTTTTAGAATGTTTGATGAAAAACAAAAGTTGATTTCAGATGTACAAGTGATAAGAAGTAAGTTACAACTTTTGAAGTGTAAGTATAATTTACAGTTGTTGGGACGTTTTAATTTCTTTTTTGTGCTAAATATTGATTTCGGCATATATAAAGAGGATCAGATTCCGAAAGTCAACGAGCCTGGATGTATATGTTTACATTATGGATGGCTAAAGAAAGATATTGAACCGAATTTTAACGAAATTACTAAGGATATAAAAATCTATGATATTCCAGTAGATAAGGAGGATTTAGTTTATGAATTTAGAAAATAAAGCCCTCAATTTTTTAAATGTAATAACAACTCAAACAAACAGTGCAGAGTTTTATAAGTTATTTACATTAGATAGACCCATTATGTTTACAACTAGTATGGGCGAGAGGCTCTACCTTTTTTATGTTTTACAAGATAGATATGTAAAAAGAAACGGAAAGAGAGCGAAAGTGCTAGAAGTTATGAAATCAGAGACTAACTTCGATAGTATAATTAAGCTTTTAGAAGGGAAACTTTCTATTTACGATGTGTTAGATGAATCCAAAGATAAAGAAAGAGTGGGACAGATAGGTAAAAAAATTTTTCCTCGCAAAAAGGTGGGAACTATTAGTGATGTTGCTGATAAGATACCTATGCCTAATTATATGTTAGATGGGAGTCTTCCCAATGATGAGTGCATACAGTATCAATTAAAGAGATTAAAAGAGAGAAAGAATTTAGTAGAACAGTTTAATTTTAATCAGATTATGGAGATAAACAAAAAAAATACGAATTGTATAGATAGTATAAATACTCTTGATGATGCAGATTTTACAAGTGTAGGAGTATCAACATTGAAAGTTTGTTAGACTTTGAAGAGTCTTAGAACAGGAGGACCCCTTGAGTGAAATAAAAAAAATTGAGAGTATCAACTTTAATAATTATTTTCCAGATATCTCTGATGAAAAAGAAACATTGAGAGTAATCCAAGAAAGTGATATTTCAATTAATTTTGGAGTAAGTAAGAAATTTGAAGAAACAAAAAGATGTATCTTAGAAATTGAAATCAATGTTGAAGAGTATTTAGAATCCGATATTCTTTTTAGGGATGTAAATTTGAGAGCTTCGATTATTTTTGAGGTTGAGAAATTAACAAATGAGAGTATTTTTTTGGTATACATTGATTTTCTAAAAGAACTGTTATCATATTTAGAAGAAATAACTACATTTAAAGATAGCCCAGTTAAACCGATGTCTTTTGAAGACTTAATTGAAGAAAGTGAAAAGGATAGAAGGAATTTTATTCCTGAAAAAAGTAATTAATTTTAGACTATTATCAACTTTAGTGAGATATAATAGCTAACATATATTGGGGGGATACTTAGGTCCTCCTTTTTGTTTTGTCGGTTTCGATACAGCAGGAACGTTTTTTTGGAATTACAGAAATATTCTGAAAATTCCTTGACATTAATTTCCAAAGTGGTAACATATGTTGTAAGAAATTTTATAGATTGAAGGTAACATCATGAGAAGTGATATGATCAAAGTTGGTGTTGATAAGGCACCAGCACGCGGACTTTTGTATGCGACTGGGCAAGTTAAATCTGCCAATGATATGCAAAAGCCCTTCATTGCTATTTGTAACTCTTATATTGACATTGTTCCAGGGCATGTTCACTTGCGTGAATTAGCAGATATTGCCAAGGAAGCCATCCGTGAGGCTGGCGGTATTCCTTTTGAGTTTAATACCATTGGTGTGGACGATGGGATTGCCATGGGGCATATTGGGATGCGTTACAGTCTTCCATCTCGTGAATTGATTGCCGATTCTGCAGAAACAGTTATTAATGCCCACTGGTTTGACGGGGTTTTCTACATTCCTAACTGTGATAAGATTACACCAGGGATGATTTTGGCGGCCATGCGTACTAATGTGCCAGCAGTATTTTGTTCTGGTGGCCCTATGAAGGGTGGCGTTGACATGACTGGTCATCAAGCGACGCTATCAAGTTTGTTTGAAGCTGTAGGTACCTATCAGGCTGGAGATATGAGCAAGGAAGAGCTCGATTATTTGGAGAAAAATGCTTGTCCAACTTGTGGTTCATGCTCAGGAATGTTTACCGCTAACTCAATGAACTGTTTGATGGAAGTTTTGGGCCTTGCCCTTCCAGGTAACGGTACTATCCTAGCTGTTTCAGATGAACGTCGTGAATTGGTTCGTCAAGCAGCCACAAAATTGATGGATAACATCAAAAATAATGTTCGCCCACGTGATATTGTGACCAAAGAAGCCATCGATGATGCGTTTGCTCTAGATATGGCCATGGGTGGTTCAACCAATACTGTTCTTCATACTCTTGCTATTGCGCGTGAGGCCGGTATTGACTATGATCTTAAAGACATTAACGAGATTGCCAAGAAGACCCCTTATCTCTCTAAAATTGCACCTTCAAGTGTTTACACTATGCATGATGTCCATGAAGCTGGTGGAGTTCCAGCCATTATTAATCAGTTGATTAAAAAAGGAGCCATTAAGGGTGATCGTATTACAGTTACTGGTAAGACTTTGAAAGAAAACGTAGCTGGTGCTGAAATCAAGAATGAAGAAATTATCCATCCAATTGAGAATCCTATCTCACCAGTTGGTGGTTTGTCTATCCTTTACGGAAATATTGCTCAGGATGGAGCTGTTATCAAGGTCGGTGGTGTAGATCCATCTGTTAAAACTTTCCGTGGTAAAGCTATTTGTTGTGATTCACAAAATCAGGCCCTTGAGTTGATTGATAATGGAACAGTTAAGAAGGGCCATGTCGTTGTCATTCGTTACGAAGGTCCTCAGGGTGGACCTGGTATGCCAGAAATGTTGGCACCAACTTCTAAGATTGTCGGACGCGGTCTTGGTAAGGATGTGGCTCTGATTACGGATGGTCGTTTCTCAGGAGCTACTCGTGGTATTGCGATTGGTCACGTTTCTCCAGAAGCAGCAGAAGGTGGTGATATCGCCCTAATCGAAGATGGCGATGAAATCGTGATTGACCTACCAAATCGTACCCTTGATCTGCTTGTAGATGATGCAACCCTTGAAGAACGTCGCAAACATTTGAAACCTTTCAAATCAAAAATTTCAAGTGGTTGGTTGCGTCGCTATACAGCCTTTGCTAAATCAGCCAATGTTGGCGGAACTTTGATGAGTGACGAAGAATTCGAAGAACGTAAAGCAGAACGTCAAGCACAAGAAAAAAACTAAGAACATTCTTTCCGAAGAGTTTGTGATATTTTTCTCCGAAACCCTTGCAAATTTGGTTAAAAATGTTATCATAGTATACAAGGTTTTGAATTTTTAGACAATTCGAAAAAAACAACTACTAAAGGAGGTCCATGTGAAGAAAATTGAACTTGAAGAAGCACGCTCTGGTGCTGATTTAATTCTAGATACACTTCTTGAACTTGGGATTTCAACTATCTTTGGATATCCTGGCGGAGCGGTTCTTCCTTTGTATGATGCTATTTACAAAAATGACAAGATTAATCATATCTTATCTCGTCATGAGCAAGGAAGTCTGCACGAAGCTGAAGGTTATGCCAAATCAACTGGTAAACTCGGTGTTGCTCTTGTAACGAGTGGTCCTGGTGCTACTAATGCTATTACAGGGATTGCAGATGCTATGAGTGATAGCGTACCTCTCCTAGTCTTTACTGGTCAGGTCGCAACACCAGGTATTGGTAAGGATGCCTTCCAAGAGGCTGACATTGTCGGAATTACCATGCCGATTACAAAATACAATTATCAGATTCGCGATACAGCTGATATTCCTCGTATTATTAGGGAAGCGGTTCATATTGCAACAACTGGCCGACCTGGTCCAGTTGTTGTCGACCTCCCTAAAGATGTCGTGGCTAAGGAAACAGCCTTCATCAACGATCCTGAAATTAATCTTCCAAGTTACCAACCGACGCTAAGACCAAACGAAATGCAAATCAAGAAAATCTTGAAGCAGTTGGGTAAAGCTAAGAAGCCGGTTATTGTAGCTGGAGGTGGGGTGTCTTATTCTGAATCTGCTAAGGAGCTAGTTACTTTTGCAGAACGCTACCAAATCCCAGTTGTTACAAGTCTTTTAGGTCAAGGGACAATTGCTACTAGTCACCCCCTCTTCTTGGGTATGGGTGGTATGCACGGTTCATATGCAGCTAACATTGCTATGACCGATGCTGACTTTATGATTGCCATTGGTTGTCGTTTTGATGACCGTTTGACAGGTAATCCTAAAACATTTGCCAAGAATGCCAAGGTTGTCCATATTGATGTAGATCCAGCTGAGATTGGTAAAATTATTGCAGTGGACCTTCCAGTTGTTGGTGATGCCAAGCAAGCTCTTGAAATGCTCTTAGCAGAACCAGTGGTTAAGAATAACACTGAAAAATGGATTGAAAAAGTTACAAAAGATAAAGAGCGTGTACGTTCTTACGATAAGAAGGAACGTATGGTACAGCCTCAGGCAGTTATCGAGCGTATCGGTGAATTGACTAAGGGTGACGCGGTTGTTGTTACTGACGTTGGTCAACATCAAATGTGGACAGCTCAGTATTATCCATACCAAAATGAGCGTCAATTGGTGACCTCAGGTGGTCTTGGAACAATGGGGTTCGGTGTTCCAGCAGCAATTGGTGCTAAAATTGCTAATCCTGATAAAGAAGTTATCCTCTTTGTTGGTGATGGTGGTTTCCAAATGACGAATCAAGAATTGGCTATCTTAAATGTTTACAAGGTGCCAATCAAGGTTGTTATGTTGAATAACCACTCACTTGGTATGGTACGTCAATGGCAAGAGTCCTTCTACGAAGGGCGTACATCAGAGTCTGTCTTTGATACCCTTCCAGATTTCCAATTGATGGCTCAAGCTTACGGCATTAAGTCTTACAAGTTTGATAATCCAGAGACAATTGATCAGGATTTGGAAGTTATCAAGGAAGACGTGCCAATGTTCATCGAGGTGGATATCTCTCGTAAAGAGCATGTCTTGCCAATCGTTCCGGCTGGTAAGAGTAATCACGAAATGTTGGGGGTGAAGTTCAATGCGTAGAATGTTAACAGCTAAACTTCAGAACCGTTCAGGTGTCCTTAACCGCTTCACAGGTGTTCTTTCACGACGTCAAGTTAACATTGAAAGTATCTCTGTAGGGGCTTCTGAGGATCCTAACGTTTCACGTATTACGATTATTATTGATGTGAATACTCAAAATGAAGTGGAACAAATCATCAAACAGCTTAATCGTCAGATTGATGTGATTCGCATCCGTGATATCACGGATCAGCCACACTTGGAACGTGAAGTTATCCTAGTTAAGGTATCAGCACCAACCTCTAAACGTGCTGAAATCTTGGCGATTATTCAACCTTTCCGTGCTTCGGTGGTTGATGTGGCACCAAGCTCTATCACTATCCAGATGACTGGTGATGCTGAAAAGAGCGAGGCGCTTCTACGAGTTATTCGTCCTTACGGAATCAAAAATATCGCTCGTACGGGTGCTACTGGATTTACCCGTGATTAAAAAATCCAACTTAAATTTGTTAACCCAGCCTTAAAAAGGCAATAAAATATTTTTTTAGAAAAGAGACATACTACTATGGCAGTTCAAATGGAATATGAAAAAGACGTGAAAGTACCAGCACTTGATGGTAAAAAAATCGCCGTTATCGGTTACGGTTCACAAGGTCACGCTCACTCACAAAACTTGCGTGATACAGGTCACGATGTGATCATTGGTGTTCGTCCAGGTAAATCATTTGATAAAGCTAAAGAAGATGGTTTTGATACTTACACAGTAGCAGAAGCAACTAAATTGGCTGATGTTATCATGATTTTGGCTCCAGACGAAATCCAACAAGAACTTTACGAAGCAGAAATTGCTCCAAACCTTGAAGCTGGTAATGCTGTTGGTTTCGCACACGGATTTAACATCCACTTCGAATTCATCAAAGTTCCTAAAGATGTTGATGTCTTCATGTGTGCTCCTAAAGGACCTGGTCACTTGGTACGTCGTACATTTGAAGAAGGTTTTGGTGTTCCTGCACTTTACGCAGTATACCAAGATGCTACAGGTAACGCTAAAGACATTGCTATGGACTGGTGTAAAGGTGTTGGTGCAGCACGTGTTGGTCTTCTTGAAACAACATACAAAGAAGAAACTGAAGAAGATTTGTTTGGTGAACAAGCAGTTCTTTGTGGTGGTTTGACTGCCCTTATCGAAGCTGGTTTTGAAGTCTTGACTGAAGCTGGATATGCTCCAGAATTGGCTTACTTTGAAGTGCTTCACGAAATGAAATTGATCGTTGACTTGATCTACGAAGGTGGATTCAAGAAAATGCGTCAATCAATTTCAAACACTGCTGAATTCGGTGACTACGTATCAGGTCCACGTGTTATCACTGAACAAGTGAAAGAAAATATGAAAGCAGTTCTTGCTGACATCCAAAACGGTAAATTCGCTAACGACTTCGTTAACGACTACAAGGCTGGACGTCCAAAACTTACTGCTTACCGTGAAGAAGCTGCTAACCTTGAAATCGAAAAAGTTGGTGCTGAATTGCGTAAAGCAATGCCATTCGTTGGTCAAAACGACGACGACGCATTCAAAATCTATAACTAATGTGATAGTCTCGAAAACCAGCCTAGTGCTGGTTTTTTGTGTTCTGAAGAGAGTAGTTGGGAATCAATCCTACTGCTCTTTTTTGGTAGATAAATTGTAAAATATAGTGCAACAAAAAAACTCACTCCATTAAGGAGTGAGAATAGCTATAAATTAGTAAGTCAAGACAAAGTTTTTCTTCTTACCACGACGGATAACAGTAATTTCATTATCAATTTTATCTGTGTCTGAGAGAGTGTAATCCAAGTCTTGTACACGTTCACCGTTGATGTAGATAGCGCCGTTTTGGACATCTTCACGTGCTTGACGTTTAGATGGTGAAATTTTTGCATTGACGAGAAGTTCAACGATGTTCAGATTTTCATCTGCTGAAATTTCATATGTTGGGACACCGTTGAGGGCAACTTTAAGGTCGCGTGCTGAGAGAGCTTTAAGATTACCAGCGAAGAGTTGTTCAGTGATGTGAACAGCTTGTTCGTAGGCTTCTTTACCGTGAACCAAAGTAACAACTTCACGAGCCAAAACCTTTTGTGCCAAACGTTGATGACGAGCTTGGTCAAATTCTTTACCGATCTCTTCGATCTCTTCAAGTGACAAGAAAGTGAAAATCTTCAAGAAGCGAACGGCGTCATCATCCATAACGTTGAGCCAGAATTGGTACATTTCGTAAGGTGTTGTTTTAGTAGCATCAAGCCAGACAGCGTTACCTTCTGATTTACCGAATTTTTTACCAGTTGAATCTGTGATAAGTGGTACAGTGATGACATGTCCAGATTTATCTGCTTTACGACGCAAGAGCTCAGTACCTGCTGTCATGTTACCCCATTGGTCAGAACCACCAATTTGGAGGGTTACGCCGTACTTATCGTTGAGTTCATAGAAATCGTAACCTTGCATGATTTGGTAGGCAAACTCAGTGTAAGAGATACCTGTTTCGATACGTTTCTTAACAGATTCCTTACTCATCATGTAGTTAACTGTGAAGTATTTACCTACGTCACGCAAGAAATCAATGAAGCTGACTGAACCAAACCAGTCATAGTTGTTGACCATAACGGCCTTGTTGTCACCATTTTCAAAATCAAGGAAACGAGAGAGTTGTCCTTGGATTTTTTCAACCCAACCTTCAACAGTTTCTTTGGTTTGCAGGCTACGTTCAGCATCTTTAAATGATGGGTCACCAATCAAACCTGTTGCACCACCAACGAGGGCGTAAGGTTTGTGTCCAGCCAATTGAAGTCGGCGACTTGTAAGGATAGCGACAAGGTGTCCAAGGTGGAGACTGTCTGCTGTTGGGTCATAACCAGTGTAGTATGAGACTGGTCCCTCTTCAAAGGCTTTTACAAGGGCTTCTTCATCAGTGGTTTGAAAAATCAAGCCACGTGCTTTTAGTTCTTCAAAAATTGTCATGATATTCTCCAGTAAAGTATATTCTGCACCATTATACCAAAAGAAAGCAACCCTATGCAAGCTTTGTCAAAGTTTGTTATAATAGGCTTTGAGGTATTTCTATGAATTTTGAAAAAATAATAAATTATTTTAGGCGACTAGGGCAGACTATTCGTACAAAGTTTGCTGGTTCTAGGTCTAAAAGAGGAGATAAATCTTTTAAAGAAAGGAAAGCTACGACTGGATCTAAGTGGAATCGTAAGCAAGCACGGAAGTCGCCTGAGGATGGGATGACACTCTTAGACATGGGTGATGTTTTCTTAAAAACCTTAAAGCTCTTGTCTGATTTCTTTTATGTGATTATTATCGTCCTTACCTTGTTCGGTGCAGGAATTGGTTTGGGTTATCTGGGGAGTCAAATTGAGTCTGTTCCATCGATTAAGGACAAAACCTTGTTGAATCAGATTAGTGAGGTTAGTTTGGTATCTTCGATGAGCTATTCCGATTCCAAGAAGATTGCGGATATTGATACTGACTTGCTGAGAACACCTATTGAGAGTGATGCGATTTCTAACAATGTCAAAAATGCCATCATTGCGACTGAGGATGAAAATTTTAAAAAGCATAAGGGTGTTGTACCAAAGGCAGTTTTTAGGGCTTTGGTGTCATCAGTTTTGGGGGTTGGCTCTTCAAGTGGTGGTTCGACGCTAACGCAGCAGTTAATCAAGCAACAGGTAACAGGCGATGCGCCAACCTTTAAACGTAAGGCAGCAGAGATTATCTATGCCTTACAATTGGAGCGTCGCGCTTCTAAAAATGAAATTTTAACCGATTATCTGAATGTTTCTCCTTTTGGACGTAACAACAAGGGGAAAAATATTGCTGGTATTGAGGAGGCTGCTCAAGGTATTTTTGGGGTATCTGCAGCGGATTTGACAGTTCCTCAGGCGGCTTATCTGGCAGGTTTGCCACAGAGCCCGATTGTCTACTCACCTTATACAGCTGACGGTCAATTAAAAAACGCAGAGGATCTTTCTTATGGCTTAGCACGTCAGCAAGATGTACTCTACAATCTTTATCGCGGTGGCTATCTAGATAAGTCGCAGTATGAAAGCTATAAGGATTATGATATCACTAAAGATTTCAAGGCTGGTGAGAAGTCTGATGCCGTAAGTCATGACTATTTGTACTATTCTGTCATGTCTGAGGCTCAGGATGTCATGTATGATTATCTAGTTAAACGTGACAAGGTATCGAGTCAAGATTTGAAAAATGATAAGACCAAGGAAAGCTATCGTGAGAGGGCCCTACAAGAGCTACAAACCGGTGGCTACAGCGTTAAGACAACTATTGATAATGCAGTTTATAATGCGATGCAAGATGCTGCGAGTCAATATGGTGGCCTCCTCGACCAAGGTGGAAATAGTGGAGTTGAAGTCGGAAATGTGCTCATGGATAATGCGACTGGAGCAATTCTAGGATTTGTTGGTGGTCGTAGTTACGAAAATAATCAAAATAATCATGCTTTTGATACGGCACGCTCCCCAGGCTCATCTATTAAGCCTATTATTGCTTATGGAATTGCTATTGATCAAGGTTTAATGGGTAGCTCAAGTATCCTTTCTAACTACCCAACTAATTTTACGGGTGGAACGCCTATTCTCCATGATGGTGATAAGGGTACAGCTATGATGAACCTACAAGAGGCACTCAATACCTCGTGGAATATTCCAGCCTTTTGGACATATCAAATGCTTCAACGTCATGATGTTGACGTTGAGGGTTACATGACCAAGATGGGTTATAAGATTGCTAACTACAATATCGAGAGTTTACCTCTTGGCGGGGGAATTGAAACCACGGTTGCCCAGCAAGTAAATGCCTATCAGATGCTTTCAAATGGTGGCGTCTATGAGAAGGGTCATATGATTGATAGTATTACTGACCGGACTGGCGAAGTTATCTATCAGCATAAATCTGAAGGGGTTCAAGTCTTTTCAAGAGCTACGGCTAGCATCATGGATAACCTGCTCAAGGAAGTTGTGGTTAAGGGAGCGACAACTCAATTTCATTCTGAATTGAAAAATGTCAATGGTGCAGCAGCCTCAGCTGACTGGATGGGTAAAACAGGAACGACAGATAACTTTGCAGATGCTTGGTTGATCGTCTCAACGCCTGGTATTACTCTTGGTGGTTGGGCTGGTTATGACAATAATACACCAACCAATTCTAAAACGGGTTACACCTACAATGCGCAATATATGGCTCGTTTAACTTCCGCCATCTACAATGCCAATCCAGGTATTTTTAAAACGGGAGATAAGTTTAATATCGATTCAAGTGCTATTAAGGCAAGTGTGCTCAAATCAACAGGCCTTAAACCAGCAACAGTGTCTGTCAATGGTCGTAATGTTTCTGTAAGTGGTGAAATGGTCGATACTTATTGGGCTAAAAATGGGCCTGGAGATACAACCTACAAATTTGCTATTGGTGGAACTGACAGTGACTATCAAAAAGCCTGGTCTAGCATTCTTGGAGGGCATTAGGAATTCCCAAGAAAACTTGCAAAAAAGCAAAAAATTAGGTATAATATAGACAACTATTTGTCGTCTTACTTGGTTGAAATATTGTCCAATCAAGAGATACAGCAGTTAAATCAACGTTTTTTCGGTCAGATTTAGCTGCTATTTTTGTGCTTATTTTTAGGATTTTCAAGTGTTGTAACTCATATTTAAAGGTTCTAAAAATTCAAATACTAAGAGTTTTGCTTATCCTTGATCAGATAAGTGGATGTTAGTGTTTAATCACTTGTTAATGGGACAAGCGACTGAACAAGGCAGAAGACAAATATTTAAAGTGCACGACTTGCAAAGCAGGTCTCGAATGTAGAAAAGGAGTAGAAGACTTGGCAGGACATGACGTTCAATACGGGAAACATCGTACCCGTCGTAGTTTTTCAAGAATCAAAGAAGTTCTTGATTTACCAAACTTGATTGAAATCCAAACGGATTCATTCAAAGAATTCTTGGATACTGGTCTTAAAGAGGTTTTTGAGGATGTACTTCCTATCTCAAACTTCACAGACACTATGGAATTGGAATTCGTTGGTTACGAATTGAAAGAGCCTAAGTATACACTTGAAGAAGCTCGTATCCACGATGCATCATACTCAGCACCTATCTTTGTGACTTTCCGTCTTATTAACAAAGAAACTGGTGAAATCAAAACTCAGGAAGTCTTCTTCGGAGATTTCCCTATTATGACTGAGATGGGTACTTTCATCATCAATGGTGGTGAACGTATTATCGTTTCTCAGTTGGTGCGCTCACCTGGTGTTTACTTTAACGATAAGGTTGATAAAAACGGTAAAGTGGGTTATGGATCAACAGTTATCCCTAACCGTGGGGCATGGCTTGAGCTTGAAACAGATTCAAAAGACATTGCCTACACTCGTATCGACCGTACACGTAAGATTCCATTCACAACGCTTGTGCGTGCGCTTGGATTCTCAGGTGATGACGAAATTGTTGATATCTTTGGTGATAGCGAGTTGGTTCGTAATACCATTGAAAAAGATATCCACAAAAACCCAGCAGATTCACGTACTGATGAAGCGCTTAAAGAAATTTATGAACGTCTTCGTCCAGGTGAACCAAAAACTGCCGACAGCTCACGTAGCTTGCTTGTAGCTCGTTTCTTTGATCCACGTCGTTATGACTTGGCTGCTGTTGGTCGTTACAAAGTCAATAAAAAACTTAACATCAAGACACGTCTTTTGGGACAAACAATTGCTGAAAACTTGGTAGATCCTGAAACAGGTGAAATCCTTGTTGAAGCTGGTACTGAAATGACACGTGATGTGATTGATTCAATCGCAGAATACTTGGATGGTGATTTGAACAAATTTGTATACACACCAAACGATTATGCGGTGGTTACAGAACCTGTTGTTCTTCAAAAATTCAAGGTTGTTGCACCAAATGATCCAGATCGTGTGGTTACAATTGTTGGTAATGCCAACCCAGATGACAAAGTTCGTGCTTTGACAACAGCGGATATCTTGGCTGAAATGAGTTACTTCCTCAACCTTGCTGAAGGTATCGGTAAAGTAGACGATATCGACCACCTTGGTAACCGTCGTATCCGTGCCGTTGGTGAATTGCTTGCTAACCAATTCCGTATTGGTTTGGCTCGTATGGAACGTAACGTACGTGAGCGTATGTCAGTTCAAGATAACGAAGTCTTGACACCACAACAAATCATCAATATTCGCCCTGTAACTGCAGCTGTTAAAGAATTCTTCGGTTCTTCACAGTTGTCACAGTTCATGGACCAACACAACCCATTGTCAGAGTTGTCACACAAACGTCGTTTGTCAGCCTTGGGACCTGGTGGTTTGACACGTGACCGTGCCGGATATGAAGTTCGTGACGTGCACTACACGCACTACGGTCGTATGTGTCCAATTGAAACACCTGAAGGACCTAACATCGGTTTGATCAATAACTTGTCTTCATACGGACACCTTAACAAGTACGGTTTCATTCAAACACCATATCGTAAGGTTGACCGTGCAACTGGTAAAGTAACCAACGAAGTGGTTTGGTTGACTGCTGATGAAGAAGATGAGTACACAGTTGCTCAGGCTAACTCTAAATTGAACGAAGATGGAACATTTGCAGAAGAAATCGTTATGGGTCGTCACCAAGGTAATAACCAAGAGTACCCATCACACCTTGTAGATTTCGTGGATGTTTCTCCTAAACAGGTAGTTGCCGTTGCGACAGCATGTATTCCTTTCTTAGAAAACGATGACTCTAACCGTGCCCTTATGGGTGCCAACATGCAACGTCAGGCTGTGCCTTTGATTGATCCTAAAGCACCTTATGTTGGTACTGGTATGGAATATCAAGCTGCCCACGATTCAGGAGCTGCAGTTATCGCCCAACACGACGGTAAAGTTGTCTACTCTGATGCTGATAAAGTTGAAGTTCGTCGTGAAGATGGTTCTCTTGATGTTTATACTATTCAAAAATTCCGTCGTTCAAACTCAGGTACTGCCTATAACCAACGTACTTTGGTTAAGGTTGGCGATATTGTTGAAAAAGGTGACTTTATCGCTGATGGTCCATCTATGGAAGGTGGAGAAATGGCCCTCGGTCAAAACCCTATCGTCGCATACATGACATGGGAAGGTTACAACTTCGAGGATGCCGTTATCATGAGTGAGCGTCTTGTGAAAGATGACGTTTATACATCTGTTCACTTGGAAGAATTCGAATCAGAAACACGCGATACAAAGCTTGGGCCTGAAGAAATCACACGTGAATTGCCAAACGTTGGTGAAGAAGCCCTCAAAGACCTTGACGAAATGGGTATTATCCGTATCGGTGCTGAGGTTAAAGAAGGTGACATTCTTGTTGGTAAGGTAACACCCAAGGGTGAAAAAGACCTTTCTGCTGAAGAACGTCTTCTCCACGCTATCTTTGGTGATAAATCTCGTGAAGTACGTGATACGTCACTCCGTGTACCTCACGGTGGTGATGGTGTCGTTCGTGATGTTAAAATCTTCACACGTGCAAACGGTGATGAATTGCAATCAGGTGTTAACATGCTTGTTCGTGTTTACATCGCTCAAAAACGTAAGATCAAGGTCGGAGATAAGATGGCCGGTCGTCACGGTAACAAAGGGGTTGTTTCTCGTATTGTTCCGGTTGAAGACATGCCTTACCTTCCAGACGGTACACCAGTTGATATCATGTTGAACCCACTTGGGGTGCCATCACGTATGAACATCGGTCAGGTTATGGAACTTCACCTTGGTATGGCTGCACGTAACTTGGGTATCCACATCGCAACACCAGTCTTTGATGGAGCAAGCTCAGAAGATCTCTGGGATACTGTTCGTGAAGCAGGTATGGATAGTGATGCTAAGACAATCCTTTACGATGGACGTACAGGTGAACCATTTGATAACCGTGTGTCAGTTGGTGTCATGTACATGATCAAACTTCACCACATGGTTGATGATAAACTTCACGCTCGTTCAGTAGGTCCTTACTCACTTGTTACCCAACAACCTCTTGGTGGTAAAGCACAATTTGGTGGACAACGTTTCGGTGAGATGGAGGTTTGGGCCCTTGAAGCTTATGGTGCATCAAATATCCTTCAAGAAATCTTGACTTACAAGTCAGATGACGTTAACGGACGTTTGAAAGCCTATGAAGCTATCACTAAAGGTAAACCAATTCCAAAACCAGGTGTACCAGAATCATTCCGAGTACTTGTTAAAGAATTGCAATCACTTGGTCTTGATATGCGTGTCCTTGATGAGGATGACTACGAAGTTGAATTACGTGATCTTGATGAAGGTGAAGACGATGATGTCATGCACGTTGATGATCTTGAAAAAGCACGTGTACAACAAGCTAAAGAAGCTGCTGAATTAGAAAAAGCTAAAGAAGAAGCTTCAGATAAAACAGAATAAAATAAGCTTTAGAGAGGGAGCTCACTCTCTCTGCTAAGGTAGCTGATAAAGGTGAGAATAGCGCTGCTATTGTCAATAGAACAAAAGAAAGGTAATACTAGTGGTTGACGTAAATCGATTTAAAAGTATGCAAATCACACTAGCTTCACCAACTAAGGTCCGTTCATGGTCTTATGGTGAAGTTAAGAAACCTGAAACAATCAACTACCGTACGCTCAAACCAGAACGCGAAGGTCTCTTCGACGAAGTGATCTTTGGTCCTACCAAAGACTGGGAATGTGCGTGTGGGAAATACAAACGTATCCGTTATAAAGGTATCGTTTGTGACCGCTGTGGTGTTGAAGTAACACGTGCTAAGGTTCGTCGTGAACGTATGGGTCACATCGAGTTGAAAGCACCAGTATCACACATCTGGTACTTCAAGGGAATCCCTTCTCGTATGGGATTGACTTTGGACATGAGTCCTCGTGCGCTTGAAGAAGTTATTTACTTCGCAGCTTACGTGGTTATTGATCCAAAGGAAACACCACTTGAACCAAAATCTCTCTTGACAGAACGTGAATATCGTGAAAAATTGCAAGAGTATGGACATGGTTCATTTGTCGCTAAAATGGGTGCCGAAGCTATCCAAGATCTCTTGAAACAAGTAGATTTGGAAGCTGAAATTGCTGAACTCAAAGAAGAGTTGAAAACAGCAACTGGTCAAAAACGTGTTAAAGCTGTTCGTCGTTTGGACGTTCTTGATGCCTTCTACAAGTCTGGTAACAAACCAGAATGGATGGTGCTTAACATCTTGCCAGTATTGCCACCAGACCTTCGTCCAATGGTTCAATTGGATGGTGGACGTTTTGCGGCATCTGACTTGAACGATCTTTATCGTCGTGTTATCAACCGTAACAATCGTTTGGCTCGTTTGCTTGAATTGAATGCCCCAGGTATCATCGTGCAAAACGAAAAACGGATGCTCCAAGAAGCGGTTGACGCTTTGATCGACAACGGTCGTCGTGGTCGTCCAATCACTGGACCAGGTAGTCGTCCACTTAAATCTTTGAGCCACATGCTTAAAGGTAAACAAGGTCGTTTCCGCCAAAACTTGCTTGGTAAACGTGTTGACTTCTCTGGACGTTCCGTTATCGCCGTTGGTCCAACACTTAAAATGTACCAATGTGGTGTGCCACGTTTGATGGCCATCGAACTTTTCAAACCATTTGTGATGCGTGAAATCGTTGCGCGTGAATACGCAGGTAACGTGAAAGCCGCTAAACGTATGGTTGAACGTGGTGATGAACGTATTTGGGATATTCTTGAAGATGTTATCAAGGAACACCCAGTACTTCTTAACCGCGCACCTACCCTCCACCGTTTGGGTATCCAGGCCTTCGAACCTGTCTTGATTGATGGTAAGGCCCTTCGTCTTCACCCATTGGTATGTGAGGCCTACAATGCCGACTTTGACGGTGACCAAATGGCCATCCACGTTCCATTGTCTGAAGAAGCTCAAGCTGAAGCACGTTTGCTCCTTCTTGCGGCTGAACACATCCTTAACCCTAAAGACGGTAAACCGGTCGTAACGCCATCTCAGGATATGGTTCTTGGTAACTACTACTTGACTATGGAAGAAGACGGCCGTGAGGGTGAAGGTATGGTCTTCAAGGATATTGATGAGGCAGTTATGGCTTATCGTAATGGTTATGTTCACTTGCATAGCCGTGTCGGTATCGCAGTAGACAGCATGCCTGATAAACCTTGGAAAGAAAACCAACTTCACAAGATTTTGGTTACAACTGTTGGTAAGATTCTCTTTAACTCAATCATTCCAGCAGAAATTCCATATCTTCAAGAAACAACAAATGAGAACTTGACAGATAGTACACCAGATAAGTACTTCCTTGAACCAGGTCAAGATATCCAAACAGTTATTGATAGTTTGGAAATTAATGCGCCATTCAAGAAGAAAAATCTTGGTAACATCATCGCTGAAACCTTCAAACGTCTTCGTACGACTGAAACATCAGCCTTCCTTGACCGTTTGAAAGACCTTGGTTACTACCACTCAACACTTGCTGGTTTGACAGTGGGTATCGCCGATATCCCAGTTATCGATAACAAACAAGAAATTATTGATGCTGCTCACCACCGTGTTGAAGAAATTAACAAGGCCTTCCGTCGTGGTTTGATGACAGATGATGACCGTTATGTTGCTGTTACAACAACATGGCGTGAAGCGAAAGAAGCACTTGAAAAACGTCTGATTGAGACACAAGATCCTAAGAACCCAATCGTTATGATGATGGACTCAGGAGCTCGTGGTAACATCTCTAACTTCTCTCAACTTGCCGGTATGCGTGGTTTGATGGCTGCTCCTAACGGACGTATCATGGAATTGCCTATCCTTTCAAACTTCCGTGAAGGTTTGAGCGTTTTGGAAATGTTCTTCTCTACTCACGGTGCGCGTAAAGGTATGACCGATACGGCCCTTAAGACAGCCGACTCAGGTTACCTTACTCGTCGTTTGGTTGACGTTGCCCAAGATGTTATCATCCGTGAAGATGACTGTGGAACAGACCGTGGTCTTCTCATCCGTGCGATTACTGACGGTAAAGAAGTTACGGAAACACTTGAAGAACGTCTTCAAGGTCGTTACACTAAGAAATCAGTTAAGAATCCTACAACAGGTGAAGTAATCGTAGGTCCAGATACTTTGATTACTGAAGACATGGCTGCTGCTATTGTCAATGCTGGTGTTGAAGAAGTAACTATCCGTTCAGTCTTTACATGTAACACACGTCACGGTGTCTGCCGTCACTGTTACGGTATCAACTTGGCAACAGGTGATGCGGTTGAAGTTGGTGAAGCAGTTGGTACTATCGCCGCTCAATCTATCGGGGAACCTGGTACACAGCTTACTATGCGTACCTTCCACACCGGTGGGGTAGCCTCAAACACCGATATCACACAGGGTCTTCCACGTATTCAGGAAATCTTTGAAGCACGTAACCCTAAAGGGGAAGCGGTTATCACTGAAGTTAAAGGTACTGTTATTGAAATCGAAGAAGATGCCGCAACACGTACTAAGAAAGTCTTCGTTCAAGGTAAGACTGGAATGGGTGAATACGTTGTTCCATTTACAGCTCGTATGAAAGTTGAAGTGGGTGACGAAGTACACCGTGGTGCAGCCTTGACAGAAGGGTCAATCCAACCTAAACGTCTCCTTGAAGTGCGTGATACCTTGTCAGTTGAAACTTATCTTCTTGCAGAAGTACAAAAAGTTTACCGTAGCCAAGGGGTAGAAATCGGTGACAAACACGTCGAAGTAATGGTTCGTCAAATGCTTCGTAAAGTACGTGTTATGGATCCAGGTGATACAGATCTCCTTCCAGGTACACTTATGGACATTTCTGACTTCACAGATGCTAACAAGGATATTGTTATCTCTGGTGGTGTTCCTGCAACATCTCGTCCAGTCCTTCTTGGTATTACGAAAGCCTCACTTGAAACAAATTCATTCTTGTCAGCGGCTTCCTTCCAAGAAACAACACGTGTGCTTACAGATGCAGCTATCCGTGGTAAGAAAGACCATCTCCTTGGTCTTAAAGAAAATGTTATCATTGGTAAGACTATTCCTGCTGGTACAGGTATGGCTCGTTACCGTAACATTGAACCACTTTCAGTTAACGAAGTTGAAGTTATTGAAAACATTGCTGTTGATGAAGCAATTGTGGAATCATCTGAAGACTAAAACGAAATCAAAAGAACTCACAATGAATTGTGAGTTCTTTTCGTATTTATATGACTAGAATTTCTTCAATTTTTGATAAATATAAAACCATTTTTTTTATCTTTTCCAGAAAATTTTGTATAATAGGAACACCAAAGATGAAGTGAGAAAGAAAAATGTACCAAGTAGTTGAAATGAAAGGGGATTTGGAACCGTGGTGGTTCTTAGAAGGCTGGCAAGAAGATATCATCAGTACTAAGGAATTTGAAAATTTTTATGATGCCCTCAAGTACTATAAAAAACTTTGGTTTGCCATGGAAGAAACCTTGCCAAGTTATATCAGCCGTAGTAGTGTCATGACTGCTTTTTGGGACCAAGAGGATAAACACTGGTGTGAGGAGTGTGACGAATATCTGCAGGTCTATCAATCGATTGCTCTTTTGGATGATTGGCAGGAAATTCCTGAGGAAAAATACCGTCCGGGATATGAAAAGCGAAATGACCTTCCAAATCATGCCCACTGTAAAATTAAACGTTAAACAATGCAGAAGCTCGAATTTTTTCGGGCTTCTTTTCATTTTCTTAAACTTTTTACGAATAGGTCTATGAGGAGGTCCTTATGGTAACAGAATTTGCTAAGGAAATGATCAAAAATGCTGATAGTTGTGGGGCTCAAGACATCTATGTCATTCCACGTCAGGATAATTACGAGCTCTATATGCGAGTTGGCCAGGAGAGGAGATTAATTGATGTATATCGGCCTGATTTCATGGCTAGTCTTATTGGTCACTTTAAATTTGTGGCGGGAATGATGGTGGGTGAGAAGCGTAGGAGTCAACTAGGTTCCTGTGACTATGATTGTGGTGATGGTCAAAGGGTTTCTCTGCGTTTATCAACCGTTGGGGATTATCGCGGCTTAGAAAGTTTAGTTATTCGTGTTCTACATTCCGAACGTCGAGAATTGGTGTATTGGAATCAAGGAATCCAGCCGATTATGGATGCTTTGGATTATCGTGGCTTGTATCTCTTTGCAGGTCCCGTAGGTTCTGGAAAGACTACGCTTATGCATGAATTGGTTCAGGAGCGTTTTAAGGGACAGCAGGTGATTTCGATTGAAGATCCTGTGGAAATTAAACAGGATAATGTCTTGCAACTCCAGGTAAATCAGGCAATTGACATGACCTATGATAATTTGATTAAGCTATCACTACGTCACCGCCCGGATGTTTTGATTATTGGAGAAATTCGAGATAAGGAGACTGCTCGAGCGGTTATTAGAGCTAGTCTGACAGGAGTGACTGTTCTTTCAACTATTCACGCAAAGAGTGTGGCAGGTGTTTATGAGCGTCTTCTGGACCTTGGTGTAGATAAGTCTGAGTTGGATAATGCTCTTCAAGGAATTACCTATATGCGTTTGATTAAGGGAGGAGGTGTGATTGATTTTGCCAGTGAAAATTTCCAAAGCCATTCGTCAACCAGCTGGAACCAACAGTTGGAAGGCTTGGTTCAACAAGGATATCTCACTGAAGGGGATATCCAAGGGGAAAAAATTAAAGATTAATCAGCAAGTCAAGGTTATCCAGCTTTTCAAACAACTTCTAAAGGCAGGGTTTACTTTAACTGAAATCGTAGCCTTTTTGGAGCGAAGTCACTTGTTGAAAGAATCGTCATTATCTCTTATGAAAGCAAGCTTAATGCGAGGCGACAGGCTAGACCAGATGTTTGCGTCAGTGGGTTTTTCGGACAATATTGTTACTCAGATTGCCCTTGCTGATAAGCACGGTAATCTTCTAGGGAGTTTAACCAAGATTGAAACCTACATGCTTCGCATGACCAAGGTTCGTAAGAAACTCATGGAGGTAGCGACCTACCCTATTCTACTCCTGGGTTTCCTGATTCTGATTATGTTAGGACTTAAAAATTATCTTTTACCTCAACTGTTAGAGGGTGATGGTAAGGATAATTGGGCTGTACAGTTGGTTCAAATCTTTCCCCAGCTCTTCTTTGTGAGTTTGTGTGGACTTCTTGTATTAAGCTTAATTCTTTATCTATGGGTCAAACACCAGCCAGCTCTTGTCTTTTATCGACGAATGGCAAAAATCCCTTTCATAGGCCAAACTGTCAGGCTATATACGACCGCCTATTATGCTAGGGAATGGGGAAATCTCTTAGGACAAGGCATTGACTTGTTAGACTTGGTTTCTCTTATGCAAGAGCAAAAGTCCAAGCTCTTTCGTGAGCTAGGGGCTGATTTAGAAGAGGCCTTGATGCTAGGACAGAGTTTTCCTGACCGAATTGCTACTCACCCTTTTTTCACTAAGGAACTATCCTTAATTATTGCTTATGGAGAGGCAAATGCTAGGTTGGGCTATGAGTTAGAAGTCTATGCTGAAGAGGTTTGGCAGGCTTTCTTTAACCGTCTTAATAAGGCAACAACCTTTGTGCAACCCCTCATTTTTGTTATTGTTGCTGTCGTGATTGTAATGATCTATGCAGCCATGCTATTACCAATGTATCAAAATATGGAAGGAATGATGTCATGAAAATGATGTTAAAAAAATTGAATGCCGTTAAACTACGAGCTTTTACGCTAATTGAAATGCTAGTCGTGCTTCTCATTATCAGTATTCTCCTCTTGCTTTTTGTTCCTAACTTGAGTAAGCAGAAGGATTCTGTTAAAGAGACTGGAAATGCGGCTGTGGTCAAGGTCGTGGATTCTCAAGCAGAACTTTATGAAATGAAGAATAACAAGACAGCTAGCTTAGCAGCTCTTGTTTCAGAAGGTCAAATAACGCAAAAACAGGCAGATTCATACAATGATTACTATGCGAAACATGGTGGCGAAAGCCGCTCAGTGGCCAATTAGAGCCTTCACCTTGTTGGAGAGTTTGGTGACACTAGCAGTGGTTGCCTTTCTCACTCTGAGTTTGTCAGGCTCAGTGACAGGTATTTTTCAACAGGTTGAAACTAACCTTTTTTATCTGCGCTTTGAGTACCTATACCGAGATAGTCAGCGCTTGGCAGCAGCGGAAGGGGCCAATGTTGAATTGCAGTTGACCAAGGATAAAATCAGTAACGGAAAATCAAGTCTGGTGATTCCTAAAAATATACATCTGGATAAGGGGCAGACGCTAGTGTTTGATGCCAAAGGAGGCAACTCTAGCCTCACAAAGATTCGTTTTTCAAGTGATAAGGAGGTGGTGACCTATCAGCTTAACATGGGCAGCGGTAAATATAAAAAGACGGTCTCTTAGAGGCTATATTCTTATCGAAAGCTTGGTAGCAATGGCTGTCTTAGTACTCGTCAGTGGTCTTATCTTGGATCAGATCAATACCAATCGTAGGCTAATGGCTAGGAATCTCCACCAACAGGAGGTCTTGAGTGTGGCAACCATGGCAGTTCAGACCAAACAGGATCAGTTGACCTTAAATGGCATCACAGTGACGGTAAAACGTAGCCAGCAAGGTATCGCGGTTTATGAATCAGGAAAGGAGATTATTCATGTCTCTCAATAGCAAGGTTCGTGCTTTTACCCTCTTGGAATGTCTAGTGGCCTTGTTGGTGATTGCTGGTTCAGTTCAAGTTTATCAAGGTCTGACCACAGTATTGGTGAGCAATGTTAAGCAGGTCAAGCAACAAGAAAGCCAAGACTGGCTTCTATTTGTTCAACAAATGGAGGCAGAATTAGAAGGTTGTCAGTTGGTAAAGGTAGAGGGGAACAAACTCTATGTCAAGCAGGATAATCAAGACTTAGCTTTTGGACTATCAAGTGCTACTGATTTTCGAAAAACAAATGCTGACGGTCGAGGCTACCAACCAATGCTTTTCAATGTAAAATCTAGTACGATTAGTCAAAATAACCAGATAGTCACCATCCAAGTGACTCTTAAAAATGGGCTACAAAGGAGTTTTGTTTATGCTTTTGAAAAAACAGGTTAGGGGAGGCGTTCTCCTCTACGCTCTTTTTATGGCTGGCATCTTCACACTTCTTCTTCATGTTTATCTGGAGCGGGTGGTTGCTAGCTCTAGACAAAACCAAGCGCAAATGACTTCCAGTCAAAGTCGTCTCATGGCAGAAATGACCATGGACTTGGCGGACAAGGAAGCTGGTGCTTTTAGTTTTTCTCAGGGAACTACGACTTATGAGGTTAAGGACAAACAAGTGATTGTTAGAGTTGCCAGTAAAGGCCAAATCAAGACCTATCGTTATATGAAGGAACAGGAGCAGAAATAGAAATTCTCTTCCCTTTTTGATATGATAGAAGGACGGAGGAAATCATGAATTTTGAAGCAATTGAGACAGCTTTTGAGCTGTTGTTAGAAAATGTCCAAACCATTGAAAATGATCTTGGAACCCATGCTTACGATGCACTTATTGAGCAAAATTCCTATTATTTGGGGGCTGAGGTAGCTAATGAAGTCATCATCAAAAACAACGAGAAATTACGTGCTCTTGATCTAAGTAAAGAGGAGTGGCGTCGTGCTTTTCAGTTCTTGTTTATCAAACTAGGGCAATTGGAAGCTGCTTTACAAGCCAATCACCAATTTACACCAGATGCTATTGGATTTATCATTCTTTACCTACTCGAAGGTTTGACCAAGGACGACCAATTAGATATTTTAGAGATTGGTTCAGGGACAGGAAACTTAGCTGAAACCCTTCTAAATAATAGTCAGAAAACCCTTAATTATATGGGAATGGAAGTTGACGATCTCCTTATCGATTTGTCAGCTAGTATTGCTGATGTGGTAAATTCAAGTGCAGTTTATATCCAAGAAGATGCTGTTCGACCACACATTCTCAAAGAGAGTGATGTTATTATCAGTGACCTACCTGTTGGGTATTACCCAAATGATGAGATTGCGAGTCGTTTCAAGGTTGCAGCAACTGGTGAACACACCTATGCCCATCACCTTCTCATGGAGCAATCACTCAAGTACCTGAAGAAAGATGGTATTGCTATTCTTTTGGCACCAACTAATCTTTTGACAAGCCCACAAAGTGACTTGCTTAAGAAATGGCTATCAGGATATGCTGATATTATTGCCGTTATCACTCTTCCAGAAGCAGCTTTTGGCAATAAACATAACATGAAGTCTATCTTCGTGCTTAAAAAACAAACTGAAAATGCTCCAGAGACCTTTGTTTATCCACTTAGCGATTTGCAAAACCCAGAGATCCTCAAGGATTTCACAGAGAATTTCCAAAAATGGAAATCAGATAATTCCATTTTCTAGCAAAACATGTTAGAATAGGACTATATTATTGAAAGCGTTTTACAAAGAGGTGGCTTATGACAAAAACAATAGCAATTAATGCAGGAAGCTCAAGCTTGAAATGGCAACTATATGAGATGCCAGATGAAGTTGTTCTTGCTAAGGGTTTGATTGAACGTATCGGCTTGAAAGATTCTGTTTCAACAGTAAAATTTGATGACCGTTCAGAATCGCAAACCCTAGATATTGCTGACCATGTTCAGGCAGTAAAAATCTTGCTTGATGATTTGATTCGTTTTGATATTATCAAGAGCTATGATGAAATTACAGGTGTTGGTCACCGTGTGGTTGCTGGTGGAGAATATTTCAAAGAATCAAGCTTGGTTGATGAGGAAGCTTTGGCTAAGATTGAAGAATTGTCAGCCTTGGCGCCTTTACACAATCCAGGTGCAGCTTCAGGGATTCGTGCCTTTAAGGAGCTCCTCCCAGATATTACGAGTGTTGCTGTTTTTGATACAGCCTTCCATACATCTATGCCGGAAGTGGCCTACCGTTATCCAGTGCCTAATCGTTACTATACAGATTACCAAGTCCGTAAGTATGGAGCACACGGAACTAGTCACCAATATGTTTCTCAAGAAGCAGCTAAGTTGTTAGGTAAGCCAATTGAAGAAACTAAGATTATCACAGCCCATGTCGGAAATGGTGTTTCAATTACTGCCGTTGATGGTGGTAAATCAGTAGACACATCAATGGGGTTGACACCACTTGGTGGCGTTATGATGGGAACACGTACTGGGGATCTTGACCCTGCGATTATTCCATTTGTTATTGACCGTGAACCTGAGATGGCAGATGCTGAGCGTATCCGTCACGTCTTTAATAAGGAATCAGGTCTTCTTGGCATTTCTGAAAAATCAAGTGATATGCGTGATATCATTGCTGGTAAGAATGCTGGTGATAAAAAATGTGCCTTGGCCTATGATCTTTATGTGGATCGTTTGCGTAAATACATCGCTCAATACTTCGGTGTGTTGAACGGAGCGGATGCTATCGTCTTTACAGCAGGTATTGGTGAAAACTCTGCCGAGGTTCGTGCTTCAGTTTTGGATGGTCTCACTTGGTTTGGTATTGAAGTGGATCCTGAAAAGAATGTCTTTGGACATGTAGGCGACATTACAACAGCAGAGTCAGCTGTTAAAGTATTTGTTATCCCAACAGATGAAGAGTTGGTGATTGCGCGTGATGTTGAGCGCCTTAAAACTAAATAAGTTATCAAAAATTTGATAAGACCAGAAAAGTTGGCTGAGTAATTGGCCAGCTTTTTTGAATGCTCTGAAAGCATCATTTGTCGATGTCTATATATGTGTAATTCAATAAGTAAAGAAAACTTTACAAAAAAATGTAAAAGAGACTTTACAAAATATGTAAAGTAGACTATACTATAAATGTAAAGTTAACTTAACAAAGAAAAGTAAGGAGTTTAACTATTTGAGAATAAACGATAAGGTTGAGGTACCACATGGAAACAAAAATTCAGGAACTTCGCAAGGCTAATAAGATTAGTCAGGCAGAGTTAGCAGATGAAATGGGGGTCACGAGACAGACCATCATTTCACTCGAAAAAGGTCGCTATAATGCGTCGTTGGAACTGGCTTTTAAAATTGCTAGATATTTTGGAAAGACTATTGAAGAAGTCTTTATTTTTGAGGAAGATTAAGGAGAAAAGATATGTTTAAACAAGTCATGAAGAAAATTGGTGTTATTGTTTTAGCGCTCACTCTACTAATCTTAGATTTAACACTATTAGGTGCTTTCCCGCTACTTACTCAGGATGGTAAGTTTTCACTTGTGGAGCAAATAGGTTACGGTATTTGGGCATTAGGGAGTTTGGCTATTTTTATCGTGATTGCTTATAGATTTAAACTCTTATCGCTTAAAGAGATTAATTGGAGACGTCTCGTTGCGATTGCTTCTCTTAATCTTGTCATCTTTTTCCTAGGTGATCTTCTAGGGTATTTTATTGGTCAGTTAACACACAATGCGACTATGGAAAATCAAGATGCTTTAAATGCTATCTTTGCCCACGTACCATTCTATCTTCACCTAGTAGTCGTCGGTTTTATTATTCCGATTATGGAAGAAATCATTTTTAGGGGACTCTTAGCTAAGGTGCTCTTTGGAAAATACTTTAAGACGGGTCTTGTTATTTCCAGTCTTCTCTTTATGGCTGGTCACTCAGCATTTACGCTTCAGACAATTGTCATCTATGGTATTATGTCAGCTGGTCTTGCGACAACATATTATAAGACTAAGCGTATCGAGTACAGTATGGGTGTTCATATCTTAAACAATAGCATAAGTGTACTACTCAGTCTTTTCGTTTAAGGTAAATATGATGTTTAACTCTATGAATGAAATAGTTTTAAACTATTCTTTTAAAGGATAATAAAGGGAGTGTTAAGATATGTTAATAAAAATGTTATTAGGAAAGAGAAAAACAGAGGCCGAGTTTAAGAAATACATTACACGAGTAGCATGTTCTCTTTTTTGCTTGGGTGTTTTGGGTTTGTTTGTTGTTCGTTCTAACAGTCTTAGTGATTATGCTCTAGGATTAGTATTGGGATTTACCATTGGGGTTTATGTCTTGTCAATCTATTATTTTGCTACACTTACCCATCCCAAACGTCTTCATCGGATGTATATTGCTGCCTATGATGAGCGAAATAAACAGATTTTAATGGCGACAGCAGTTGCAACTCTGATTTTAGAGTTTTTGCTTATCTTTGCTTTGATTGCTCTATATGCCTTTGTCAATATTCAGTTGCCCTATGTTACAGTCTTATCAGTCTTGCTCTATGGCTTAGTATTGGGATTTGCTCTTATTCGTCTCATCCTATCTAAAATAGGATAAGAGCCTATATTATCTTGAAAAATTCACCTCTCGTTCTCTTTTTGTCTTGTCAAATAAGTTTTGTTGTATTATAATAAAGATACAAATAAATGATGAAAAGAGGTGGCTTCTCATGAACAAAGGGTCAATTCTTAAACGCTTTCTCTATTTGTTACTAGCTTTCTTAATACTAATTATTATTCAAGGTCCAACCATCTATTTAGGTGTCAAAGATGCAAGTTTGGTCTCTCTCTTAGTTTTTCTCTTACTTCTCAAGAGTGCAGGAGCTCTTTTCTTGGGAAAACGCTTGGGTCTTCTTGAGGGCTTCAAGACACTTTCTTCCCTAAAGGCCTGGGGGATGATTGGCTTGACCTACCTAGGTATTTACATTGTTACTAGGATTGGTGCAATGGTCATGATGATGGAAGGTGTCAGTAACAGCACCAATCAGGCAACCATAGAAAACATCCATATGAATCCCTTTGTTCTCATAACGTTTACGGTAATTATGGCACCGATTGTGGAAGAGTTGGTTTTTCGAGGGATCCTCATGGGACGTGTCTTTAATCCAGATTCTATTGTTGGCTTGATTTTGAGTAGCTTACTCTTTGGCCTTGCTCATATGCCTAATAGCATCGGTGTTTGGATTGTATATGCAGGTATGGGGTTTGTCCTTGGGACAGTATATCGTAAGTGTCAAAAGTTAGAGTACTGTATCATGGCTCATATGATTAACAATAGTATTGCGGTTTCAATGATGTTACTCCTACAATTGTTAGCACCATATATCAAATAAAGCTCGGAAGATTCCGAGCTTTTTTCTTATAGTTTTTTAGCTTTAGCAATGGTTGTATCAATACTTGAAACCACACTATGGGTGAGACCTGTACGCTCAAGGTCCATGAGACCAGCGATAGTGGTCCCACCAGGGCTACAGACCTTGTCAATAAGATTATGTGGGCTGTCGCTACCAAGACTGAGATTTTCAGCAGTAGCTAGAACCGTCTGTGTGGCAATGGTCAGAGCGACCTGCTTACTTAGGCCGTTTTTGACACCAGCCTTGGCTAGAGCCTCGATAAAGAGGGCGATGTAGGCAGGGCTAGAACCTGCTAAGGCAGTAAAGGTATCAAAGTCCTTCTCAGCCAATTCAACAGTGGTTCCAAAACTGTCTGTGATTTCCTTGGCAACTGCCAAAAGGTCCTCGGATACCTTATCATTAGTGCAAAGACCAGTAGTGCTTTTGAGAATTTGAGCATTAAGGTTCGGCATGATACGAATAAGAGGAAGGTCTGGACTGGTGAGGGAAGCGAGGCATTCTAAGGTCACTCCAGCAGCCATACTTATGATAGGTTGATGGAAATTGAGACCGGCTAGTACCTTATCAAACATTTGAGGTTTGATACCAAGGATGACCAGGTCAGCATTATCCAACAATTCCTGATGGGAAGCAGCCGCTTCAACCTCTAGTTCCTCTGCAATCTGGCGTGAACGAGCCAAGGAAGACCCTGAAATAATGATACGATGTGAGCTTGTATTTAGGCCGTTGATAATGGCTGTTGCCATTTTTCCGACACCGATAAAACCTATAATCATGGGTTACTCCTTGTCTTAGTAGTTTTTAATTAAATCTACTGTCGAGCGATCCAACTTCTTAACAATAGCTTGTAAGAAGGCCTGTGCTTCTAGGAAGTCATCCATCGCATAAAGGGTTTGGTGTGAGTGAATGTAGCGGGCGCAAACACCGATAGTTGTTGATGGAACACCAGCATTCTGCAAGTGAGCGGCACCAGCATCTGTTCCGCCCGCAGCACAGTAGTATTGGTATTTGATATCAGCTTCTTCAGCAGTAGTTAAAAGGAAATCTTTCATATTGGGCAACATGATGTGACCTGGATCGAAGAAACGAATAAGGGTACCATCACCTACCTTACCTTGATTACCATAGATATCCCCTGCAGGAGAACAGTCCACTGCAAAGAAAACTTCAGGATCAAATTTAGTGGTAGAGACATGGGCACCACGTAAACCAACTTCTTCTTGAACATTGGCACCAGCAATTAGAGTATTGTTGAGTTCATGATCCTTAACGTTTTCCAAGAGTTCACGAATCATGAGAACACCATAACGGTTATCCCAAGCTTTAGAAATGACATTCTTTTGATTGGCTGTGAGAATTGTTTCTGATTCAGGAATGATGACATCACCTGGGAAAACGCCGTAGGCATTAGCCTCTTCTTGGTTGGCAAAACCAGCATCAAAGACGATATCAGAAACACTAGGAAGACTTGAAGCTCCACCGCTAGCACGTAAGAAATGAGGTGGCACTGAACCTGAGATGACAGGATAGACACGACCGTCACGAGTGTGTAGGGTGAAGCGTTGTGAGCTGACAACAAGTGGGTTCCAACCACCAAGTTCAACGACACGGAAAGTTCCGTCTGCTTTGATTTCCTTAATCATAAACCCAACTTCATCCATGTGGGCAGCTACAAGCACCTTAGGGGCATTTTCTGCTTGGCTATGCTTGATACCGAAAATACCACCGAGACCATCTGTTTGGACCTCGTCTACAAGTGGAGTGATGTTGTTGCGAAGGTAGTCGCGTACAGGAGCTTCAAAGCCTGAAGTAGCACTGAGCTCGGTTACTTCTTTAATTTTGTCAAATAGGGTAGTCATAAAATCCTCCTTGAGTTGTACTTGCTACTATTTTAGCACGATTCTTAAGAGATAGGTAGCCTCTCCCCATTCGTCTAAAAATATGGTAAAATGTTTCATATGAAACGTAAAACATTGGCCTTGTTTGCTGGAGGCGTAGGAGCTTTAGGTCTCTTGGCAATGGCAGAGAAATATAGACAGTCACGTGCAGAAATGAAGCAGGCTGCATTAATCCAAGATATTAGACAAGAATTATCTCACTTGGGGACTATCGCAGTCCTTTATACCAATCCCACTGAAAAGGAAAATCCAGGGCTTACAGGAGGTATCGTCTTAGAGGATGGACATGCCTATAGCTTTGTTTATGCAGAGGATATCTTGACCTATGAGGAGGAGCAGGCATGATTATTCCTAAGAATCTTGAAGAATTGGCAAGCTATGTTGAAAGTGATCAAAAGGTGGTTTTCTTTTTCACTGCCGATTGGTGTCCAGACTGCCAGTTCATCTATCCCGTTATGCCTGAAATTGAAGCCCTCCATCCAGATATGACCTTTGTGCGTGTCAACCGTGATGATTATATGGCTTTGGCGCAAACTTGGAATATTTTTGGTATCCCAAGTTTTGTCGTGACTCAGAAAGGTCAAGAATTGGGACGCTTGGTCAATAAAGCTCGTAAAACCAAAGAAGAAATCACTGCCTTTTTGTCGGAGATTTAAAAGATGAAAATCAATCACTTTCCTAATATCTCTCTTGATATTTCAGAAACTAAAGAAAAGTATCTGACAGAAAAAAATGAGGAGATTATCGAAGAATTATGCCAAATTTTAGTAGAGCATTCCAAAATTGAAAGTGATATCTTCCTAAAACACCAAGAAATAAACACCTACAAAAAGGAAAATAATCTTCCTACACATCAAACTATTCCTGGAGAAATGGAGTTATTTGATGAATTTAAAGAGAAGTTGACTCCTTTAGCTCAAAAACACTTGACTGATAACTGTTATAAAAGAGGTTTTTCAGCTTCTTTTGGTTCTCCAGGCACCTATGATTTTGTGTTAGAGCCCTGTCGAGCTAAGTTTATTATGAAGAGTAAGGCTAAGATGTTTCTCGAATTTTCCTATGGGAATGACTTTTGGTACCATAAACAATTTATCGTAAAATTAACAGAGAGTGACTGGAAAATTGACAAGATTAGTTATCGCTATGGTAGTAATGACGATTCTTGGCATGTCAGTCGATTTTAAAATCTATAAAAGAACTATTGAAGGAGAACCCATGATTTTTGCATACAATAAGGAACAAGTTGGCGACGTTTTGTTGGTTATCTTGGAAGATACTAAAGACATCAAACGTAGCGTAGAACGTAAAGGTAAGGTGGCGCGTGTCACAGCTGATGAAACAGGCAAGACTCTTGCTTGGAATATTTTTGAAGCATCAAGCCTCATTGATATCGAAGGTAACGGTCAAGTTTTCTTGTCAGACCAAGATGTAGCTGTTTTGAACGAGGAATTGGCTAAAGAGGGCTTTGAAGAGCGTTTGGAAAACACACAAGGACCAGTCTTTGTGGTTGGACAAATTGATGAAATGGTTGCACATCCAGACAGTGACCACCTTAACATCTGCCAAGTGAACATTGGTGATAAGAAGGTCCAAATCGTTGCAGGAGCACCAAACGCAGCGCTTGGGCTTAAAACTATCGTAGCCCTTCCTGGTGCTATGATGCCTAGCGGTGCCCTTATCTTCCCAGGAAAACTTCGTGGTGAAGAAAGTTATGGTATGATGTGTGCCCCACGTGAGTTGGCACTTCCAAATGCCCCACAAAAACGAGGTATTATTGAACTTGATGATTCAGCAGTAGTCGGTGAGGCTTTTGATCCAGCCAAACACTGGAAAGGGTAAATAGTAAAAGAGGCAATAATTGTTGCTTCTTTTTTTGTAATCAGTTATTTTTTACTTCCGCTTACGAATAGATAGGTGGAGGTAAAAAAATGTATAACAAAGTTATTTTAATTGGACGTTTGACAGCGACTCCTGAAATGGTAAAAACTGCTAGTGATAGGTCTTTTACACGTGTTACAGTTGCGGTTAATCGTCGCTATAAGACGCAAAATGGTGAGCGTGAGGCTGACTTTATTACAGTGGTTGTCTGGGGGCGTTTGGCTGAGACCTTAGTATCTTATGCTAGCAAGGGGAGTTTAATTTCTCTTGATGGGGAGCTTCGTACCCGTAAGTACGATAAGGATGGTCAAACCCATTACGTTACTGAAGTGCTTTGTTCCTCTTTCCAACTTCTGGAGAGTCGTGCTCAGCGTGCTGTTAGGGAAAATAATCCTGATAATGACTTGGCTGACCTCGTCTTGGAAGAAGAACTTCCCTTCTAGTTTATCCTTTGACTAGCTATCTAGGTCTCCTATCTTTGAAGCAACCTCTCTAAAAAATCATTATCTTGTTCCATACCTTGTTTTAAAGAATTGTTGGAGATAAAATATTAAACACTTGTTAGACTAATAAACAGTAAAATTAGATAAGACTTAGGATGATAGGTGTTTAATAGTGTAGATAGACTAGAAAAAATAGTTTATGAAGCTCTAAAAGGTTGATATATCAACCTTTTAAATGTTAAGCAAAATATTCAAAAGAATGCATACAATTAACAGTTGTTTCTAATGTATATCATTGTTTTATTACCGATTTTTAAATTAAATGATAGAGGTTTCATGATAAACTATAGATGGGTAAGGAAAAAGCTATAAAAGTTACTTTTATAGTAGGCATTATTTGTTTGGAAGGAAAGTGTGAAATATCACAACTATAACGCTATCCTTGCAATTGTTTGAGACAGTTGCATTTTTGTTTATCGTTGTGAGGCCCTAGGCCTGTATAATGATTTCACAGACAATTGACTATGACACTCCGACTGACATATGAATTAGGATGTTAAGCGGTCGTTGACTTTTCGTCTAGCCTTGGGGGAACACATTGGTGTGATTCCTAAGACTCACCAGACTAATGTGTTTGAAGCTAGGATGATTCGTCTTAGCTTTTTTGTGTCCTTTAAAATGGAGGTCTTCGGTATTTCTTTTCTTATGCTATAATAGAAGGACTAAGTGAGATATTGTCTCGCAAATCTTGGAACGGGAGTGACACTAATGCTTGACTTTACCCAAGAAGAGAAAGACTTTTTTATGTCTGAAGCTCTTAAGGAGGCCGAAAAATCTCTAGTTAAAGCAGAGATTCCAATTGGCTGTGTCATCGTTAAAGATGGCGAAGTCATAGGTCGTGGGCACAATGCACGTGAGGAGCTCAATCAAGCTATCATGCATGCGGAGGTCATGGCTATTCAGGAGGCTAATAGGACTGTGGGCAATTGGCGTTTGTTAGATTGTACCCTCTTTGTAACCATCGAACCCTGTGTCATGTGTAGTGGGGCAATTGGCTTGGCTCGTATTCCTAAAGTGATCTATGGAGCAAGCAATCAAAAGTTTGGTGGTGCGGGTAGCCTTTACGATATCCTAAGAGATGAGCGTCTCAACCATCGCGTAGAAGTAGAGACTGGTGTCATGGAGGAAGAGTGTGCTAAGATTATGCAAGACTTTTTCCGTCAGAGTCGTGAACGCAAAAAAGAAGCCAAACGATTGGCTAAATTGGAAACAAGGCAAGATATGTAAACAAAAGTGCAAGTCCAAAGGGACTTGCACTTTTTAATGGAAGAAGAGTATTTTTGTTTTCCTGAAGGCAGTTTAGGTCACTCTTTCTATGATTTTTTTTCTTTTTCTCTTGTTAAAAGAAAAATAGGCATAAAGAGGATTAGAGTACCAAAAGCGGACTTCAAATTAGTATCAATAATTGGTGTTCCTAATCGTACATGAAAGATAAGGTTGATTAGGAGTATCAAAAGTAGGCTACCGATAATTCCAGCTAAAGCTATTTTTACGAGTAAATAGTTATTCATTTTAGGTGATTGATTAGCAGTAGTATCATTTGTTTGATTTTTTGTATGTTTCATGAGTTATCATCCTCAAAATCTTTGAGATGTCAGGTGAGTTCTGTTAGTTAGTGGGTGAGGTTATAGAAAGACTTACCTGCAGCATAGCTAAGGTCATAAGTCAGTTTTGCAGCAGCAATGCCAACAGAAATAGCGGCCCAAGGAACCACTCCACCTGATACAGCTTCAAGTTCTTGAGTAGTCATGTTTTTACGATTGTTAATGGTCTTAGTCATTGTTCATATGTCCTTTCTTTTATCGCGCAGAGTCCATGTAGCCATTGTAGGCTCCAAGGCATACCATAGTTCCAATAGGTCCTGAAGCTAGGCAGAGCCCTCCAATGGCAAGGTTAGTCTTCCATCCGCCTCCTGTTACTGAGGCTAGGTCAGCTGCCTTCATTTCTTTGTTAATCATTGTCATTCTCCTTTTTTTATTTTAGGTGAGTTTTTAAATCTCATACCCTCTCACCACGAGTTAAGAGATATGTTAAACATGACTTCTCCTTTCAATAAAGTCAGCCATGTCACTAGCTTTAGGTGCTTTCCTCAAGCTATGGATTTATTATAAGGTGACGAGAAATAAAAAAGTAGTGACATAAATGTCACCATGGTAAGTCTTATGTTTTATCGAAGTTTAGACTGACCGAAGGAAATAATAGGGATTGATAGGGGATAGGTCTGGCTAGTCTTATCATAAGTTCTCTACTTGCAATCACTTCAATTTATGGTATAATATTTTTCGGAGCAACATCTGTGCGTGAAGCGGGTCAGGGGAGGAATCCAGCAGCCCTAAGCGATTTCAGGTGTGTGCTCTTTTTTTGTGTTAAGGAGGATTTATGGCCAAATTTAGTGTTTTTAAAGATCAAGAGAGTCTTTTTGCGTGTCCTATCTGTCAAGCGCCAATGCATTTGGATTTGTCTAGCTTGGTTTGTCAGAATAGGCATACCTTTAATATCGCCAAGCAGGGCTTTGTTAATTTTTTGAGACAGACCAAGGGAGATAAGCACTATGATATGGCTTCTTTTGAAAAGAGGAGTCAGATTCTTGCGGCAGGCTATTACGATCCTATCCTAGAGGTGATTTCAGAGCGCTTGCGTGACCTTCCTGGACACTCGCACGTTCTAGATGTTGCTTGTGGTGAAGGCTATTATAGCCGTCAGTTGGCTCAAGAGTTTGACAAGGATTTCATGGCCTTTGATTTGTCTAAGGATTCTATCCTTCTTGCGGCTCGTCAAAATCCTCAGAAAAATGTAGCTTGGTTTGTTGGAGATTTGGCTCAGTTGCCTTTACGTGAATACAGTATTGATGTGATTTTAGATATTTTTTCGCCAGCTAATTATCAAGAATTTGGACGACTTTTGTCTGATCATGGCTTGATTTTTAAGGTTATTCCTCATGAGGATCATCTTAAAGAGTTTCGCCAATTGTTACCGGAGGCGCAGGCTTATTCGAACCAAGATGTTCTGGAACATTTTCAAGAGTCCTGTGACCTTTTAGAGCGTGTGACGATTGCTAAGACTTGGTCTATGCCATCAGAGCATGTTCAAACATTTGCTGAGATGACACCTCTTTTCTTCCATACCAATAAGGATACTTTGGACTTGACTTCAGTGACGCAATTAACCGTTGCGGGAGAGCTGCTGATTGGTCGTATTAGAGATGATAAGCAATCCTAACAGTCGTTGGGATTTTTTTGATGGGAAAATATCTCAGTTAGCTTGTTTGGTCTTCCTAAAAGGTGTATGATGGGAGCAATAAGTAAGAAAGTTTCAGTAATGGGTAAAAAGTGATGAAAAATAGAGCCTATAAGAACTACATTTTTGATTTTTATGGTACCTTGGTTGATATCCTAACTGATGAGAAGGATCCTGTGTTATGGGATACATTAGGCCAGCTATATCAGGCTTATGGAGCAGCTTATGAAGGTGATGCTCTTAAAAAGGCTTATGCTAAGCGTGTGGCTCAGACTCGTAAGGAGTTAATAGAGATTAAAGGAGTTGCTTATCCAGAAGTTGATTTAGTTCACATTTTCAACCAGCTTTATGTAGATGGTCGGTCTCAGTCTAGTAACTCTAGTCAGCCGGACGATTGGGGAAATTTGATAGCCATGGTCTTTCGCGTCTTATCTCGTAAGCAGTTGTTAGCTTATCCGCATACCAAGGAGGTTTTGACCTTTCTAAAAGAGCAGGGCTGTCGTCTCTATCTCTTGTCTAATGCTCAAGCAGCCTTTACTAATGCTGAGATTGACTTAATGGAGTTAAGACCTTACTTTGATGCCATTTACCTGTCTTCGGATGCGGGTATCTGTAAGCCTCAACCTGAATTTTTAAAGCAAGTTTTGGATGATCATGGGTTAAAGCCATCTGAGACTGTCATGGTGGGAAATGACCTGACGACTGATATTGCTGTGGCTGAGGCAGTTGGGATCGATGGTATCTTGCTGAATACCTTCCCTTATTCTCGTCGAGAGTTGGAGAAATCCCCAATTAAACCAGATCGAGTGATTACTGACATAGAGGCTCTAAAGACAAATTTTACATAAAAATACACTCTATTTGGCAAAAGCAAAGACAATTATCAGAATTTTTGGTATAATAATTCCTAACTTTATGTGAATGGAGAATCTCATGACTGCACAAAAAATGTCTGCACAAGAAATTATCGCTTTTATCGGTAATGCTGAAAAGAAAACGAATGTTAAAGTAACTTTTGAAGGGGAATTGGCAACTGCTGTTCCAGCTTCTGTCACTAAGCTTGGTAATGTTCTTTTTGGAGACTGGAAAGATATCGAACCACTTCTTGTAAACTTGACTGAAAACAAGGACTATGTTGTGGAACAAGATGGCCGTAACTCCGCTGTTCCATTGCTTGATAAGCGTCACCTTAATGCGCGTATCGAACCAGGCGCTATTATCCGTGACCAAGTAACTATCGAAGATAATGCTGTTGTTATGATGGGTGCTGTTATCAACATCGGTGCTGAAATCGGTGCTGGTACTATGATTGATATGGGAGCAATCCTTGGTGGTCGTGCTACTGTTGGTAAAAACAGCCACATCGGTGCGGGTGCGGTCCTTGCTGGTGTGATTGAACCAGCTTCAGCAGACCCAGTTCGTATCGGTGACAACGTTCTTGTTGGTGCTAATGCTGTTGTTATTGAAGGTGTTCAAGTTGGTAACGGTTCAGTCGTTGCTGCTGGAGCTATCGTTACTCAAGATGTTCCTGAAAATGTGGTTGTAGCTGGTGTTCCAGCTCGTATCATCAAGGAAATCGATGAAAAAACACAACAAAAAACAGCACTCGAAGACGCTTTGCGTAACTTGTAACATATTGATAGTAGAGGCCTGTAAGGCCTCTATTTCTAGATTCTCTATAAAATAAGACAATAAAAAGGGTAAAAACATGACACTTGATTTAATTAAAATCAGACGAGACCTTCACCAAATTCCTGAAATTGGTTTGGAAGAATTTAAAACTCAGGCTTACCTCTTAGAGCGTATTGCCGAAATGACTGAAGGTAAGGACTTTGTGGAGCAACGTACTTGGCGTACAGGAATTCTTGTCTATCTTCACGGGCATGCTCCTGAAAAAACCATTGGTTGGCGTACAGATATTGATGGCCTCCCAATCGTAGAGGAAACAGATCTTGACTTCAAGTCTACTCATGAAGGTCGTATGCATGCTTGTGGACACGATATGCACATGACCACAGCACTTGGTCTTTTGGACCAGATGCTTCAAGTACAGCCTAAAAATAACATGCTCTTCCTCTTCCAACCAGCCGAAGAAAATGAAGCTGGTGGTATGCTTATGTATGAAGATGGTGCCTTTGGAGATTGGTTGCCAGATGAGTTCTATGGCCTCCACGTCCGTCCAGATTTCAAGGTAGGTGATATTGCGACTAACACAAGTACCCTTTTTGCTGGGACTTGTGAAGTCCTCGTTACTTTCAAGGGGAAAGGTGGACATGCGGCCTTTCCACATGAGGCCAATGATGCTCTTGTAGCAGCTTCTTACTTTATTACTCAAGTGCAAACGATTGTCAGTCGTAATGTTGACCCTATTCAGGGTGGGGTAGTTACCTTTGGTTCTTTCCATGCAGGAACTACTAATAATGTTATCGCTGAAACTGCAGAGGTTTATGGAACTATTCGTACCCTTACTCAGGAAATGAGTCTCCTTATCCAGAAGCGCGTGCGCCAGATTGCAGAAGGTGTAGCAGCTAGCTTTGGTATGGAAGTGGATATCATGTTGAAACAAGGTGGTTATCTTCCTGTGGAAAATAATCCAGCCTTGGCCAAAGAGTTGATGGCCTTCTTTGATGCTAGCCCAGAAGTTAACCTGATTGATTGTCCACCGGCTATGACTGGAGAGGATTTTGGTTATTTGCTTAGTAAAGTTCCTGGTGTCATGTTCTGGTTGGGAATCGACACGCCATATGCACTTCACCATCCTAAGATGAGTCCAAACGAAGATGCCCTCGCTTTTGCAGTGGCTGAAATTGGAAAATTTCTTAAACACAAGGCAGAAGCCTAATCAGAGTCGATAAAGCTAAAAAATCTACCAAGTCTGACTTTTGGTAGATTTTTTGATATGATAAACCTATGAAAAATGAACTTAGAAAAACAGTCTTGGCTCAATTAACTTCACAAGAACCTGAGACTAAGGCTAAGATAGATAAACATCTTTTGGAGCAATTGATTGCCTTACCTGCTTATAAAGAGGCTCAGGTGATTGCGACTTATTTGTCTTTTCCTCATGAATATGATACCAGTCTTTTAATCAATCAGGTTTTAAAGGATGGTAAACGACTTTTGATTCCTAAAACATATAAACAAGGTCGAATGATTTTTGTGGATTATGATCCAGATAATCTTGTTGCAACCTCTTTTGGCTTGATGGAACCTGCGTCTGATTTGGCTGTGGAAAAATCAGAGATTGATTTGATTCATGTGCCAGGAGTAGTTTTCAATGATGAAGGCTATCGTATTGGTTACGGAGCAGGTTACTATGACCGCTATTTGTCTGATTTTGAAGGGGAGACAGTTAGTACGGTTTATCCTTGCCAGAAACATGATTTTCAACCAGACAGCTATGATATTCCTGTTAAGGAGGTCGTCACATGCCAGTAAATGAGTGGAAAAAATACCCAGCAACCTATCTATTGTTGGGGCTTACGACGTTGACTTTTATCTGTCAATATCTTTTAAACGGCTTTCAAGCGACCTCGCCTTTGAGCCTTTTTAAGATGGGAGCTATGTACGGTGCGTTTGTTCAGTACAGTCCCTTGAACCTTTGGCGTCTTGTAACACCAATTTTTGTGCATATAGGTGTTGAGCATTTTCTATTTAATATGCTTACTCTTTACTTTATGGGGAAAATGGCTGAGCAGATTTTTGGGACTCTACGTTTTCTAGGGCTTTATTTGTTAGCTGGTGTTATGGGAAATGCCTTTACCTTACTTTTTACGCCTAATGTTATTGCAGCTGGTGCTTCGACATCCTTGTTTGGACTTTTTGCGGCTGTTGTGATTCTTGGTTATTACAGTCACAGCCCCTTGCTTAATCAGTTAGGCCGTAATTATTTGGCTTTGATTGTTATTAACTTAATCTTCAACCTTTTTACACCTAGTGTTGGGATTACAGGCCATCTCGGTGGTTTAGTTGGAGGTGCTCTTGCAGCTATCTTTTTGGCCAACAAGGTTGAAAGTCGCTTATTTAGTAGAGGTTGGCGTTCTACAGCTCTTTTAACCTATATTTTACTATTGCTGATTCTTCTAGGATTCACTTATTTTTAAGTCATATGAAAAATCCATCGAATGTTATGTTCGATGGATTTTATTTTAGTCTTTTTTAGCTGCTTTGCCTTCAAGTTTGTGGCCCAAGTCAATGAGGTATTGCTTGAGGTCATCTTTAACTTGAGGATGTTTAAGTGCGTAATCGATAGACGTTTTCATGAATCCGAATTTGTCACCGACATCATAACGGTTTCCAGTAAATTCGCGAGCAAAGACGCGTTGTGTCTTGTTAAGTGTATCGATGGCATCAGTCAGTTGGACTTCGTTTCCAGCACCTGGTTTTTGAGTTTCCAAAATACCGAAAATTTCAGGTGTTAGAAGGTAACGTCCGATGATAGCAAGATCACTTGGTGCATCTTCTGGATTTGGTTTTTCAACGAAAGTTTCAACGCTATAACGTCCATTTTCGCCTTTGCCTTGAGGGGCGATGACACCATATGAAGAAACTTCTTCGTGAGGTACAGGCATAACTGCAATGGTTGATGCGTGTGTTTCCTCATAATCGTTAATGAGTTGCTTAGTTAATGGTACAGCTTTGTCATTTGTGATATCCATGAGGTCGTCACCAAGCATGACAACGAATGGCTCATTTCCGACAAATGCTTTGGCTTGAAGAACTGCATCTCCAAGACCACGCGGATGGCTTTGACGGATAAAGTGGAGGTTGATAGCAGTGGTGTCATTAACCAATTTCAACAAGTCTGTCTTACCTTTTTGTTCCAAGTTGTATTCTAACTCGAAGTTTGAATCAAAGTGGTCTTCGATAGAACGTTTTGACTTACCAGTAACCACCAAGATATCTTCGATACCTGATTTGAGGGCTTCTTCAACGATAAATTGGATGGTTGGTTTGTCAACGATTGGCAACATTTCTTTGGCCAAGGCCTTAGTAGCTGGTAAAAAGCGTGTTCCGAGTCCTGCAGCGGGGATGATAGCTTTTCTAACTTTTTGATTCTTCATGAGAACTCCTTAGATTTTTATTTTTTATCCCATTCATTTTCAGAGCGCAATTCATTGGACATCATATTGAGAATAGATTCCTTGATATCAGCACCCTCATAGATAGATTTGTAGATTGCTGTTGTAATTGGCATGTAGACGCCGAGTTCTTGGGCGATTTCGTAGGCAACCTTTGTGGTTGAAATACCTTCGATAACCATTCCCATGTTACGTTCAATGTCTTCTAGCTTTTCTCCACGACCGAGCGCATCCCCAGCACGCCAGTTACGTGAATGGATAGAAGTTCCTGTAACGATAAGGTCACCAACCCCAGATAGACCGCTGTAAGTCAAAGGATCAGCCCCAAGTTTCACACCAAGACGAGTAATTTCCGCAAGTCCACGAGTAATAACGGCTGCCTTAGCATTGTCCCCATATCCCATACCGTGGAGGGCACCAGCACCTACCGCGATAATGTTTTTAAGAGCACCAGCTGTTTCAACACCAATCACATCTGAATTGGTGTAGAGGCGGAAGTAGCTATTGCTGAAAATACCTTGGACATAGCGTGCCGCTTCAAGATCCTTAGATGCTGCTGTAATCAAAGTGATATCGCGAACGATAGTTTCTTCAGCGTGGCTTGGACCAGATACGACAACAATGTCACTGCGAAGTTCCTCAGGAATCTCTTCTTCAAGGATTGTTGAAAGACGTTCGTGTGTTCCAGGTTCCAATCCTTTTGAAGCATGCATGACAACAACCTTGTGGTCCAAAAGTTCGGCAACTTGTTTAGCAACTAAGCGAGTAACCTTGGTTGGAACAACAAAGAGAACAGCGTCGACACTATCTAGGGCTTCAGACAGTTCCTTGTAGGCTTTAATGTTTTCATCCAAAACCACATCCTTGAAGTAGCGGGTGTTGGTGTGTTTCTCGTTAATTTCATCAATTTGTTCAGGGATGTTTCCCCAAATACGGACCTCGTGTCCGTTGTCGTTGAGTACCTGAGCAAGGGCAGTTCCCCATGAACCAGGGCCCAAGACAGCGATTTTTTGTTTTTTCATCATTAGGTCTCCCTTTAGGTCCTTTCTAACAAAGTAGAAAAAGACTGTATTCTTTCTCATTATAACATAAGAAAAGCATGTTTGTCTTGTACTCTCTGTTAGTAAGGCTGATGGCCATTTATTTTTTCAGCCAATTTTGGGCAATGTAGCCTCCAATGAGGGCAGCCATGAGCGTTCCTCCAATCAGGATTAAGACATGACTGCCTGTAAAGGGAACCATAACTTGATTTACATAATCTTGAGTTTTCCCTTTGGCCAGGAGTTGTGCGATATAAGCTTTGGGCGCAAGCCACATGGTGATAATGGGTGCTAAGTTCCCTAGGGAAAAAATCATATAGGAGAGTAGATTAAGTTTATTATTCTCATAGTTCCCTTTCTTAGCTAGAAAATCAGCGACAAGGCCGGCTAAAAAGCTAGGAAGAAAGGCTAGAACAAAGTGCCCAGAGGCAAAGAAGAAGAGGGACATAAAGATACCCAGACAGGTAATAGCTCCAAATTGTTTTGTCTTTCTGATAAGCCCCAAGTAGACCCAGCCTGCAAAGATAGCCGCTAAAGCAGGCGTATGATACATATTTTTGACTTTGAAAAAGATTAAATCAATGGCAACAGCAAAGGCTAGGCAAATAAAATAGAGTAGAATAGCTAGACTGGTTTGTTTGATGAATGTCTTTTGACGCATGAGGTCTCCTAATCAATGTGAGGTGTTTTAGTTTTATTAAGCCAAGAGTATGCCAAACCAATGAAAATACCTCCACCAATCCAGTTGCCGAAGAAAACGACTATCCACTGACGTAGAATATTTGCCAAAGTGAAATTATCCACAGCGTCACGCACACCGTTGAAACCGAGCAACATGAAAGAGGCAAAGTTAGCAATCAAGTGTTCATTAATCAAAAATACAAACATAAAGATAGCTGATAGCGCAATGAAAATCTTAGCAGATTCTTCTTTGAGGAGCATGTAGCCCAAGATGGCAATATTAACGAACATATTCGCTGTAATACCTTCTGTAAAGTTCATCCAATCTGTTTTTCCAAGCTTGGTTGAGACAGCGGTAACTAAGAAACTCTTGTCAGTCAAATGTTGGAAAGAGAAGGATTGGTTGAAGAACCAGGCTAAGATAAGGGCACCGACAAAATTAAAGAAGGTACAGTAGAGGAGGATGGTACACACCTTGCTCCATTTGATTTTACCATAATAGGCACCACTGGTCAGGAACATCATGTTTGAAGTAGCCAACTCTCCATTGAATATGAGAACGAAGACCAGTCCGATGGCAAAGATAAAGGCAAAGACAAAACGAGAAAGGGCTGGAATACCTGTTGCGATAACATCCGCACCAATAATTCCTACAGCAGTCGACATGGTAAGATAAGCTCCTGCAAGCATAGAACGCAAGGCATAGCGCCCTAGACTTTCGTTAAAGAGCGCCTCTTTTTTAGCACAAGCAGCGAATACTTTTTCTTGAAATTGAGACATAGGTTTACCTCTAAAATATGTGGCATGGAGCATGGCAGATGCGCAAGCTCGAGTGAAACTTAATCTAGGATGACCATGAAAAAAAGTCAGGACAGTTGTCCCAACTTTTCCAAGTCTTAATATGAGGATGCTCCAGATGTGGCATCTGCGGCTGGGGCTGCGTCGCCACCATGACCACCCGCATCTGATGCACCAGATGTGGCGTCGCTACCGCCATGACTAGCTGCAGCTGGTGCAAAAGGACCGCTTCCTCCGACAAGGCGTTGACCAGTTGTTTCGAGATACCAGTCAAGCCATGGTTTAAAGTTAAAGACGATTTCATTGATTCCTGCATAAGAACCATCATCATAGTACATAGCCTGATAGTTATGCGTATTAATAACTCCTTCAGGTGACCCTGGAACAATCGTACGAACATATTCTTGGTTACCATTACGCAGTGTACCAATAACCCATTCCACATTTTTCATACGAGCTGGTGGAAGTGAGCCGTGAACAGTTGACATACGGCTACCAGATTGAGGTGGCACACGTTTGGCAAACATAGTGTCAGGATCTTGATGGGCGTTGTTGTAGTAGAGGAACTGGTTGTTATCATCGGCATAGGTCAATTCAAATGGCATAGCCTTGAGGAACATGTCAATTTGATTAACCGTCAAAATACCGTGGTCCAATTTCACGTAGGTATCACCAGATACCGCACCAGTGATTTCAGCTACTTTTTCTACCCACTCTGGATCGTCAGGATCAACTTCGGTAACAGTTGTAGCGATTGGGTTGTTACAATCCAAGTCTTCAGGTTCAATTGGTTTTGGTTTTTTCAATTTAGAAACCACTCCTACATATTGGATGAAATTGTCTAAGCATTGTTCAAGGAAATTAATAGTACCTTCGTTAGTAATGTTCCCCTCAAGGTCAAAAGCTTCTTTAGCCTTTCCAAGCAAGAATTCATTACCTGGAAGTGTATAAGCATTAACACCAGGCGCTTCAAGGATTTTACGCAAATGCACTTGGGCACGTGAAGTTCCTTGGTCGTAGTAAGAAGCACCAACAATCATTACAGGCTTGTTTTCAAAAGGGTGCACTTCGAATGATAGCCACTCTAATACTGATTTAAGTGCTGCAGAGATAGTGTGGTTGTGCTCAGGTGTTGCAATGATGACACCGTCAGCGCGTGTAATTTTGTTATTAAGTAAGCGAAGTTGGAAACTTTCATCCCATTTTTCATCTTGGTTAAACATAGGGACTTCATCAATTTCCAAAACTTCAAGTTCAAATTTAATTTTAAAATGTCTTCTGATAAATTCGAGCAGTTTACGGTTATATGATTGATCATAATTTGCTCCAACGAGTCCAACAAATTTCATAGTTTATATTCTCCTGTCTTATAGGCTTTCCCAGTCGAAGTCTTCAGCTTCTTTATGTAATAACTCTGTAGCATGTGAGAGTTTACCAGTAATTTTGACGTAGAGACGGAAGTCATCGAAAATAGCATCTAATTTTTTGATGACATCGAGGTCAACTAAATCGCCGTTGCTATCAAAAGCTTGAAGGGAATGTGAAAGCAAGAATTCGTCTGGAAGCACATTAGCTTTGATTTCTGGAGCATTCAAAATTTGACGAAGTTGTAGCTGTGCACGAGAAGCTCCTAGAGTTCCATAAGATGCTCCTGTAATCATAACAGGCTTATTCAAAAGAGGGAAAACACCGTATGAGACCCAAGCTAAAGCATTCATGAGAACAGCTGGAATTGAGTGGTCATACTCAGGTGTTCCAATAATAACCCCATCAGCCTCATCGATTTTTTTAACGATTTCAAGGACACTTTCTGGCAATTGTTTGTTAGCGGGTTTGTTAAAGACAGGGAGGTCTTTGATTTCAACAAGTTCGATGTCTGCCTTATCTGCAAAATGTTTCTGAATATATTGCAATAATTGTCTATTAGTTGAACGTTTTGAATTCGTACCAACAAGTCCGATGAATTTCATGACAATTCTCCTTAAAAGTATTATATCTATTATTATGTTAGCGTTTTCCTAGTTAAAAGTCAATCTTCGTTTAATGAGAAAGTGATTAGACTATTACCTTTGTCATCTTATTTCGAATAGATTATAATGGGATAGATTTAAAAGTCTGAAGCTAGCATGGCTAGTTTTACAAGAATTAATTTATAGATGTATCGAAAGGAAAAATAATGACAAAAATTCGTGGATTTGAACTTGTATCAACCTATACAAATCAGGACTTACTTCCAAAACGGGAGACAGCTCATGCAGCTGGCTACGACTTAAAGGTGGCAGAGCGCACAGTGATTGCACCAGGAGAAATCGTCCTCGTCCCAACTGGGGTCAAGGCTTATATGCAAGCGGGTGAGGTGCTATATCTTTATGATCGTTCTTCTAATCCTCGCAAAAAAGGTCTGGTCTTGATCAACTCTGTTGGAGTTATTGATTGCGATTACTATGGAAATCCAGGGAATGAGGGTCACATCTTCGCCCAGATGAAAAATATTACGGATCAGCCCGTGACTCTTGAAGTTGGCGAACGCATCGTTCAAGGTGTCTTTATGCCCTTCTTAATTGTAGATGGAGATGAAGCTGACGGTGTTCGTACAGGTGGTTTCGGATCGACAGGGAAATAGAGAAAGAATATGGCAGACTATTTATTAGTTGTAGATATGCAGTCAGATTATGTTGCTGTAGGAAAAGCATATCATGAAGAACTGACTGCAACTGTAAATGACAAAATTGCCAGCTATCCTAGCGACCGGGTTATCTATATTCTCAATCGTTTTTTCTGGGAGAGAAAAGATAGAAAGAAGAAATTTGCGACCGGCTTGCTGCTTGTATCTTCTCGTATCTTTGAGAAGCGTCGGGCTTCTTGCTTTACTAATCCAGATTTAAAAGATTTTTTAGAGGGAAACGGTGCTAAAAGCATAGAGTTTATAGGGGTAGATGGCAATGGCTGTGTCAAGGCTTCCGTTTTGGCAGCTGTCAAGGAGAATTATCAGGTTTCTGTCGATTTGTCTGCTGTCGGAGTTGTCAACCAGAAGAAATTTCAAAATACATTGCATAAGTGGCATTCTGTCGGAGTAATCGTAGAAGGAGAATTATCATAGCAAAGAAAAAATCAACTTTTGTTTGTCGAGAATGTGGCTACAATTCACCCAAATATCTAGGGCGCTGTCCCAACTGTTCTTCTTGGTCCTCTTTTGAAGAAGAGGTTGAGGTGCAGGAGGTGAAAAATGCCCGTGTCAGTTTGACGGGTGAAAAGTCTAAACCAACTAAATTAAAAGAAGTATCCCCAATCAATTATGCCCGCATAAAGACTGATATGGACGAGTTTAACCGTGTTTTAGGTGGCGGTGTGGTTCCGGGAAGTCTGGTTCTTATTGGAGGAGATCCAGGGATAGGGAAATCAACCCTCCTCTTACAGGTGTCAACGCAACTGGCTAACAAGGGTACGGTCCTCTACGTATCTGGAGAAGAATCTGCCGAGCAAATCAAATTGCGAAGCGAACGTTTAGGTGATATTGATAACGAATTTTATCTTTATGCTGAGACCAATATGCAAGCGGTTCGCAGTCAAGTAGAGGCCATCAAACCTGATTTCCTCATTATCGACTCTATTCAGACCATCATGAGTCCAGAGATTTCCAGCGTTCAAGGTTCTGTTTCTCAGGTTCGTGAAGTCACTGCTGAACTCATGCAGATTGCCAAAACCAATAACATTGCCACATTTATTGTTGGGCATGTGACCAAGGAGGGACAGCTGGCTGGACCACGTATGTTGGAACACATGGTGGATACGGTGCTCTATTTTGAGGGGGAACGTCATCATACCTTCCGTATTTTACGAGCAGTCAAAAACCGTTTTGGTTCAACCAATGAGATTGGGATTTTTGAGATGCAGTCTGGTGGTTTGGTAGAGGTGCTAAATCCTAGCCAGGTTTTCTTAGAGGAACGCCTAGACGGTGCTACAGGTTCTGCCATTGTTGTGACAATGGAAGGTAGCAGACCTATCTTAGCTGAAGTTCAAGCCTTGGTGACACCAACCGTCTTTGGTAATGCCAAGCGGACAACGACGGGACTGGACTTTAACCGCGTCAGCCTCATTATGGCTGTTTTAGAGAAACGTTGTGGGCTTCTTCTCCAAAATCAAGATGCCTATCTCAAATCGGCTGGTGGTGTCAAATTGGACGAGCCAGCTATTGACCTTGCTGTAGCCGTTGCGATTGCTTCTAGTTACAAGGAGCTTCCAACCATTCCACAAGAAGCTTTTATAGGAGAAATTGGGTTGACTGGAGAGATTCGCCGAGTAACTCGCATTGAACAGCGTATTAATGAAGCTGCTAAATTAGGTTTTACTAAGATTTATGCTCCGAAGAATTCCCTGCATGGCATGAAAATTCCAGAAGGTATCCAGGTCATTGGGGTCACGACGGTAGGAGAAGTACTCAAAAAAGTCTTTTCTTAAAAAGAGGCCTCAAATCCAGAATTTGGAAGCGCTTGCAAAAATACCTGTTCGATGCTATACTTTTCTTAAGAATAGGGAGGTATTTAATATGCAATTTTTTACAGACAGCAACATGCAGTTCCCTTTAGTAGAGTTATCTCTTAATCAAGGTGAAACAGTCTTTATCCAGCGTGGCAGTATGGTATATCACACACCGAATGTGACACTGAGTACCAAATTAAATGCCAGTGGATCAGGTTTAGGTCGCTTTGTAAAAGCAGTTGGGCGTTCAATGGTTTCGGGCGAAAGTAGCTTTATTACTCAGGTTGTCTCGCAGTCCAATAACGGCTATATAGCCTTGGCCCCTGATTCTCCAGGTCAAGTGATTCCACTTTATTTAGGTGAAAAACAGTACCGACTAAACGACGGTGCCTTTCTAGCACTTGATGGCACAGCTTACTATACAATGGAGCTCCAGTCTGTTGGTAAGGCTCTTTTTGGTGGTCAGGGTGGTTTCTTTGTAATGACTACCCAAGGCCAAGGAACTCTCTTGGCAAATGCTTACGGCTCTATTAAAAAAATTGAGCTAAACAATCAAGAAGTGACTATTGATAATGCTCATGTCGTTGCCTGGAGTCAGACACTTGATTATAATATTCACCTGGAAAATGGGTTCTGGCAGTCTATTGGGACAGGAGAGGGTGTTGTTAATACCTTTAGAGGAACAGGTGAAATTTATGTTCAAAGTCTCAATCTTCAAACCTTTGCAGGCTTGCTTAATAGATACTTGCCAAAACGTTCATAATATAAACTGAAGGAGGATGGATGCTTGTTAGCATTTATTCTCCTTTTTTATGTTGCGAACTCAATAGCTGACAAGTTAATAAAAAGATGATAAGATAGTGTGTAAATAATTTG
>OAUP01000042.1_pt1 | contig 120198 bp, 99 predicted proteins | sample 1476301 | NCBI WGS metagenome assembly OAUP01 (sample SAMEA2580055, study PRJEB22360) | human gut metagenome | biome: human gut; feature: human-associated habitat; material: faeces | place: Denmark | collected 2008/2010 | reverse complement strand
TATATCTCCTTCGGAGAATTCTTCTGAAAATCCTGCCGGAACGCCTCACGGCGATGAAGCTCCAAAAGCTTCTTCATCTGCCAAAGAGTTCTTTCACAAGCTCAACGCCACTCCCGAAGAGAAGCAGGCAGTACTGGTGCCGATTATCGACCGTATCGTTGCCGGTTACCGCTACACCCGACCGCGCGCACTGGATGCGCTGGTCGTTCTGGTGAACGAATTCCTGATTCCTCACTTCGATGCCCAGTCCAATTTTGCCAAAACACCGCACAACGGACGCATCATCTGGCTGCAAAACCTTATCAAGACCCGCCACGGGGAGAACCTGATACAGCAAGCCACACAAAAACTGGGCGAAACACTGCTGAAGGAACTGGAAGAACAACGCAAAAGACTCCGTGAATTCCGTCCCGTCTCGCCATTCGAATGGAAGGATGCCGACAAAGACATCCGATACTATGACGACCCCATAGACGGAAAAGTGGAAATACCGGCGGATGCACCGCCACGGCCCTCCGATGAAGCCATCTGGAACGTCCTCTCACAAAAATGGGTGGACACCGACGGTCAACACTCCGGGTCCTGAAGCAGTTCCCTGTCAACCATGATTTTTTATTTTTTACATTCTAATTTTAAAATTGATATGAAGCCTTATTATTCTCTTTCAGACTTCCCCGACCGCAAAAGCGCGGGAAAGAATTTTGTTGCCGTATGCCCTAAATGCGGAACACCCCATCTGTCCATCTCCAAAGCAAAAGGTGTGTACCACTGCTTCTACGCAGGATGTAACTTCAACGGCATACTGACCGACTTCTGCAAGGCAGACCGCCCCATGTTCCCGCAATATGCCGCGGGAGCTGCCGGATATGCCCCGACCCGCAGCGGCAACAGATACAAGACCGCCCGAAACGACGCTCAAAGCACGTTGGGCGAAGTGCCCATGCTGCCCTCGGACTACAAGCCCCTGACCGCCGAAGTGATGCAGAAAATCAAACCCCTCACCGACTCGCCCGACTGTACCGACCCCGACCAGCTCGCCGCGCGCCGCTACCTCCTGGACCAGGGCATCTCCCTCGCCACCGCCATCACAGCCCGGATAGGCTGCCTGCGCCATTACTGCATCACCAAGGACAGCGAGAACAAGAGCGAACAGGCATCCAACGTGTTCCCCTGTATCGCCTACGTGAACTATGTGGACGGACACCCCGTCAACGCCAAGTACCGCTCGTGCAGTCCATCGCCCTCGGCCAGGCAGGAAGAGGGAAAACCCACCGTCTACAGCAAGTTCTGGGGACAGGACTCACCCACCACACCTTGCGCCCCCTACAACATCGACTGCCTCAATCCGCTGCTCGTGGAGGAAGAAACCATTCCGCGGGTCATCGTGGTGGAAGGCGAAAAAGACACGCTGGTGCTGGCAGAAGCCGGCTACCGATATGTCATCAGCGTACCATCGGGAGCCGCAAGCGACTTGGGCAAATCCTTCGAAGCGTTTCTCCCATGGCTGGAACAGGTGGACCACATCGTGGTCTGCGGCGACACCGACCTGCCCGGCCGCATACTCACCAAGCGGCTGTCGGACTACTTCAACGCCCGCTGCCTCTTCGTCACCCTGCCCGGCGGATGCAAGGACATAGGCGACGTGATGCTGCAATACGGCATCGAAGTGGTGCGCAGTGTCATCGACGGAGCAAGCGTACGCCACACCACCGATATCATCACCGTGGCGGAGCGAAGGGATGAAGTCATCCGTGTGCTCCACGGCGAATACGACCACGGTTACAGCGTGGGCTACGGCCCGCTGACCGACCGCATCTTCCATCCCACCGACATCGGCGGGCTCATCATCGTAACCGGCATGCCCAACAGCGGCAAGACCGATTTTCTGAACGACCTGACCTGCCGCATCATGCAGCAGACCGACCGGTTTGTATGCTATCTTTCCTTTGAGGTTCCCGACAAGAACAAGCACATCGCCCGGCTGGTGAGCCTGATGCTGGGCAAAGCCAACACCACCGCCTATACCGACGGACAACTGACGCCCTATCTTGACTTTCTGGATACCCACATGATTCATCTGGATATGCACGAAGTACCGCCCACGCCCGAAAACATCCTGAACCGTGCCGACCGGGTGCGCCGCACACATCCGTTGAAATATCTGGTGGTAGACCCCTATCTTTTCATCGAAACACAAAGCGGCAACGGCGAAACCGAAACGCAGAGCATCAAGGCGATGCTCACCAAGTTTCAAACATGGGGACGTGTAAACCACATCTGGGTGGTCATCGTGGCGCATCCGCGCGGACTGAAGACCGTGAACGGCCGGAACGAACTGGAAGCCATCAATATGTACACCATATCGGGCAGTGCGAACTGGGCAAACCTGGCAGATTTCATCCTCACCGTCTCGCGTATATCGGAGCCCGACCGCGCCTTTACGCGCATAGACATGCTGAAGGTACGCGACCAGGAGCTTTGCCGCACAGGAACCGTGTATTACACCCGCCGTCCCTGCGGACGCTATGAAGAGCACGAAAGCGAAGAGGAATGCCGCGCGGAATAAAGGCCGTCCACACGAACGTATGCATCGCCTCATGCGAACGTATGTGTGGGGCTGCGCATATATATGTGTGAGGCTGCACGTATATACGTGTAAGCTCATGCATACGTCCGCGTTTCCAACCATACGGGGATGCCAACAGACAGACACCGGATCTGTCCCTACGGCCTTCCCAAATACCGGAAAATCAGCTCCACCTGTACCGAATTGAACATCCGCTGCCGGTCGGTATACCCCGAATCCGCCAAAGCACGGTAAAGCACCTTGTGGTGATGCACCCATGACGACAGACGGTTAAGTGCAGCCACCGGAGTGATATCGGGAGCGTATGCCACCGCCAAGTCTCGTTTGTAATAAGGTCTCACCGGCCATCCTTCCCTCTCGTCTTCTCTCTGATTCATATCATTTTTCTATTTGATTAATAGAACAAATGTAATGAAAATCAACCGTATAGCCAACTATATAAAGTGCTTTAATTCATCTTAATTCATACTCTGTCATACTTTGCCACAGCACTTCACAGGCATTCATAGCTTTTCATTTTTCCGTTCCTCCGCAATGCTATCTTTGTCATGTTCAATTAATATTAATCTTTTAAAAACAGTAACATTATGGCATTAAATTACAGTGTTTCATTACGCCCCAATCCGTTGGAAAGGGAAGCATCTCCAAAGGCTTACGCCACAGCTCAGATGAACGGTGAACTTTCGTTGAAACAGCTCAGCAGACGTGTGTCCTCACAGACCACCGTGAGCCGCGCCGATGTAGTGGCTGTTCTTACCGCCACCGTAGACAATCTGCTGGAAGCCCTGAAAGAAGGCAAACAGGTAGACTTCGGCGATTTAGGCAAGTTCCGTCTTCAAATCACCAGTCGCGGAGCCGACAGTCTGGAGAAGTTTACCGCCTCGTGCATCACCGGCATCAACATCCAGTACGTCCCCGGAGAAGACCTGAAGACCATTTTCGGCAATCTGGAATTCCAGCCCGTTGCCAGCCGTTCCGCACAAGCAGCCGCACTGCGTGCCGAGAAAGAAGGCAAAGTGGTGGAAGACCTGCTCAAGTCCAAGGAAGAACCGGCTGTCTAGACCGTAGGGGGCGGACCCGTGTGTCCGCCCTAATACAAAAAATTATGTATCATTTTAAACCCCACTGTTATGGAAAAACCAAAAGGAAAATCAACCTGGAGCATCATTATCAAAGTAATTATTGCAGTAGCCACCGCCATAGGCGGTGTGCTGGGTATTCAAAGTTGTATCTGATTTTTAATCCTTAATAAAAATGACTTACGACAACATCAGTTCACAGTATCAAAACTACCGGCGCATTGCCTTGATAGTAGTTCACTGTTCTGCCACGCGCGCCGACCGCAGCTTCCCGGTGGAAGCTCTCCGCCGTTGTCACGTGCAGGAACGCGGATTTGCCGATATCGGCTATCACTTCTACATCACCCGCGACGGTATCACCCATGTCTGCCGCCCGATAGACCATATCGGTGCCCATGCCCGCTGTTTCAACGACCACAGCATCGGAGTGTGTTACGAAGGCGGTCTGGACGAACAGGGACAACCTGCCGACACACGGACCATGGAACAGAAAATCGCGCTGATAGCACTGTTGCGGCAACTTCGGTTGGATTATCCCGAAGCCCGCATTGCAGGACACAATGAACTCTCTACGAATGTTCACAAGGCATGCCCTTGTTTCAAGGCAAGCCGGGAATATAAGGATTTATAAAATTGTTTCTATTAGCGGAAGGCTTCCGGTGTATGCCGGGAGCCTTTTATGATTACTTGCCATAAATTCTACTTCTGCGGACTCGTCAACAAAACAAGTATATTTAGACTATCTTTAAATCATCCATCATCCGCGTTATCACTCGATGTAATTGTGGGATGTCTTCTTGGCAAATACGATAAATTTCATCAGCATCTACATCAAAATAATGATGTACAATTATATCACGTATACCCATCACGTGTTTCCATGGAATTTCCGGATATTGAATCAATAATTCTCTATTTGTTACTTTATCCAAATTCTTTATACTTTCACCTATCGCAGTCAGTTTCATACAGATACTGTCTAATTTCATCATACCACTTTCACTCATTAGAAAATCATCAGAGCATGATATTCCGGAAAAGCGAAGACATATTTTATTTAAAGATTCCTGTATTAGCTCTAGCGTATGGAAAGCAATCAACGTATCATACATAAACCCCCTCCTTTTGTATCTTTTCACGTAAAAAAGAATCCATCTTATCGCGTAACCGCACTATGTCTACTTTGCAATCAAGCAATTCTTCTAATTCTTGCTTTATACCTGCCAAAGCGAAAAATCCGTGGAGCTTTCCTTCTACATAAATATCAACATCACTTGTGGGTGTATGTTCATTGCGAGCTACCGAGCCAAAAATTCCCATACGCAAAATACCATATTTTGACGCATTTTGCTGCATATAGCTATGCAATAAGGTAATGTATTCCGGTAATGTTTTCATTATAGCTTTATTCTTTGCAACAAAGAAACGAATTCCTTTTCAGATTTCCTATCACAACAACATTTTTTAATCAAAAGAGCTTCACAGTCAGCATCTAAATAACTGTCTCTATCCTTATAGGACTTCCGGTGTATGCCGGGAGCCTTTATTTTTTATAAGCAAGTGTCGTAAAAATCATATAAACACTTGTGCACAAACCCCTGCTCATACCTTGAAGCAATCCACTTACGGGCATTCTTTGCAAGGATATCGCGATAGCCGGCATCAAGCATACGCTTCATGGCATCATAAAGAGCATTCGCATCTTTTGATGGAACAATCGTACCATTTACACCTTCTACGATTATCTCGTTAGCACCATTAATATCAGTCACAACCTGTGGGAGCCCCATTGCTCCGGCTTCAATGACCACATTCGGAAAACCCTCGCGGTACGAAGCAAGTACAGCCACATCGGATGCAGCAAACCAAGGACGCACATCACTCTGAGAACCTACACTTTCAATGGCATCATTATTTTTAATGAGAGAGAGCGTTTCAGGTTTAAGAGGATCAAGCTTTTCCTCATAACCACCCACAAGAATCAAACGTGTATCAGCATTTTCCCTGTTCAATTTGACAAAAGCTTCCACCAGTTCATTGATACCCTTATCTCCCACTATACGACCTACAGCAATAAAAGTACAAACACCCTCTTTACGCAACCGCCCGGCCTGTTCCATAACCTCCGGTGTCCTGTCAAAACGTTTCAAATCTATTCCGCGACAGTTTCCGTAGCCCAATACTTTAATTGGCTTCTTTGTAATTCCATTATTCAAAAGATCGTTTTTTACTCCTTCTCCTTCAGGAATAATATGTGTGGCACAGGCACAAGTAAGCCGGTCTGTCATCATAAGAATCTTCCTTTTGCCTCCAACAGCCGTAGGAAACACCAATCCGGTAAAGGTATGCACACGTACAGACACACCCGCCATCCACGCAGCCATCATACAGAGCAACCCTGCTTTGGGAGTCATGGAATGTACCATCTGTGGTTTTTCCCTACGGAATGTACGCCATAACTGCCACAAAGACTTTATATCTTTAATCGGTGAAATATGGCGTTCCATATTCACTTCTATACACTTTATATCGGGATGGGACTTATATATTCTTTCCCATTCGAGACCGGGAGATGACAATAAAACTACTTCATATTTCTTTTGCAAATCGGAAAGCATACCTGCAACAAAACCTAAAGACTGAGGCACTGTACAGGCACGAATTATTTTTTGTTTTGACATTTTTCTATTATTGCCACGTTTTTGGATTCCCCTAATCTGTTTGCTTATTTTTTTCATATGAAAATCATAAAGAGATTAAAGCCGGCGATGGCGATAGTAAGTGTCATTGCTGTTCTTACTTCTGCAAAATTGCTTAATCGACCATAATAAGGAAGAAGCAACACATAAGGGTAAAGAAACCAACTCAGATAGGCAAAACGGTCGGAAAAAGGAACAGTAATTACAATGAGCCAAAAGGCATTAGCAAGTACATAGGTGTTGAATATACGATAATACACCGTATCCTCAAACTCTGACCTTACAATGTTCCAATAACCTAATACAATAGGAAACAGAGAATATGCCACAAAATCCCATCGGAAGCCTACATTGTAACGAGTGCTCTCATTCTGCCCTATATAATTGCCTATTCGTACATCTTCACCTCCCAAAAATTGAATTACATACTCTTTTAATGAACCTTCAGTAATGAAGCTCGCAACCAAACATAGCACCCAAACTCCCATATATATTTTAGGCTTGTTTACATAATTTGTAAAGAGGAAAAATACTGCTGGAATTGCCACGGACTTGTGGATAAATACCGCCGCCACCGCAATGATAAAAAATAGAAGCTTCGATTTATCTATTTTTGTCATTGCAAACAACAGTATTGCCAAAGCTAGTCCTGATCGCATCGTATTTACGCCATAAGAATAAAAACCCATAAACGATATTACAGCAACAAACAGATAGTTGAAATATTCTGTCTGACAACGGCAGAAATATGCGTTTGCTACCACATATAACATTGCTACAACAAGAAAGTAGCCAACGTCATTGACGCAAAATTGCGAGATTATATAAGTAACAATAATCCATCCCGGGTCATTCATTTCTTGCCACGAAGAAGGCAGACCATAGGTTGCAATTTGAAGATACTTCGAATAGTATCCAAATTTATCAGCTCCAACACTAAATGTTATAAACGCAATAGTACAGATTGAGAGTAGTACCATAGGAACTAAACTCTGTTTAGTTAGGCGTCCAGAATTAGATGTTACAACTATAGATAAAACTATAAGCATCAAACATATGAATAAGCCATAAGCTTGATAGCTCACCTTAATCAAGTCCCAATTGGAATAGTACGACATTATGTTAAGTATATATAAAATTGCAAATTAGCACGCTGGTTTATATTAATTTCGACTCATAAGTTTTGATATTCCCTTTAATCGACCTATTAGCTCCTTGCAAGAGTTACTCGTTTTATATGAAATCAAAACTACTGATATAATATAAAGGAATATGAAGCAAAATACTTTACTTACAAACAAAAACCAATCGTTTGATAATGCTATAATTAAGGATGAAACATACCATGCTATACTAATCGAAACTAAAACGTAAAAAGTTAATTTCAACCACATTATAGCAACATTTCTAAATTTAAAGCCACTCACTCTTGCTACAGTTAAACCATCATAAAAATTAAGAAATATCATAGCTAACGATGCAGAAATAAACACACCAGCAAATCCTATCCAATTTACTAATAATATTGCCAAACCAGTATGAATTATGGAAATAGTGATTGGAAGATATCGAACTTGTTTGAACGCACCCTGAGTCGTACGGAACATATAGCCAACAGAGCCACTATTTTTAAGAAACATATATAGCATAATTGAAGCTGCAGAGAGAGTTTGCAAAGCATACTCATCCCCAATCCACAGATTAATAAACGAATCAGAAAAAAGCAATGCACCACCATACAAAAGTCCGCAAAGAAGTGTCAATATAAAATTTAGTTGCCTGAACAGTTTCCATTTTTCATCAGTTGTTTGGCTTACATTATAATTACCGACACTTGCCGTAAAAGCATTGAATATTTGGACAACAACAATCTCTAATGCAGCCGTTATCAAAAAGTAATTCGATCCGAGACCAACGTATGTAATACCAAGGAATAGTGACAAAACAATATTGTTTGCATTATTAAGAATGATGTACCCTGTCTTGAATATCATCACAGATTTAACATCTGAAAATAATCCTTTGCGTTGTTCCTGTCCGTAAGACTGAATATTTTTATCTCGAAGAAAAGGATACAGCTGATTAGCCTTAATACTGATAATAATATTTATTGCCAGCGTAAATATAATTCCCAATATAAGATATGCTATAAAATCCTTAAAGACAATCAGAATAACAATCTGAGCTATAGATTGCAATAATTTCATTCCTTGTCGTATAAGAGAAACAATATAATTCTTTTGATCAGCAATTATAAGAGATTGTTTATATACAAAGAAATAGCTAATTCCAGAGTTAATGACAAAAAGTGCATAAATTAAATAAAGGCTTTCCTGTATCTGCGAATTACCCTTAATCAAATACGGAATAAACGGAGTAAGCAGCAAACCAAGAAATAAAACAACCATACCAATCCATGTATAGGCTATTCTATACAACTGCATCAACGATTTTAGTAACTCAATATCTTTATTCTTCAGTGGGGCATAAAGTCGATAAACAATCGCACTTCCAACCCCAAGCTCTATAAGCGAAAGAAATTGTAGAATATTACTGAATAACCCATTGACACCAAGGTATTCAATGCCAAGGTGGAGTATAAAGAAATAGCGCAATATAAAACCCAATACAGAATTGAGAATTTCACACCCTATTCCTACACTAAGATTTTTGAATACATATTTTGTTCTGCTTTCAGCCATTTATTTTACTATATTGTTTATTGTTCAACATAGACACGTAATCTTGATAAAAATGATATTCGAAAAGAGATTAGAAATTGAACTCTTTATTATTAATCATATTTACTCCTTCGCACTTCCGATAATAAAAGCACTTAAAAGTATAAGCCGCTGCTAAACTTGTTCCAACTGTTAAATGAGATTATTAAGGAAATCGACATAATCAATATATTTGTCATAGAACCGATGACCTATAAGGTCACTAAAATTCAACATCCTTGCATTACCCCCCCTAAAACACTCACACAGTGATTATTAGCTGATACATTCAATAACAAACTTCGCTCTTTATTGATAAATAGAAGCCGATTGGGAAACTTGTCCATATCAAGAAATTTGATTACATTTTCATCAGTCATGCCTTCATCAAAGGCAAGGACTACCTTTCTGTCAAGTAGGCGATGACGACGTTGACACCATTTATTCAGTACTTCCTCTTCTGAATGATAATGTACAAATTCTACAAATATATCTCCACCTATCCTCCCCACCGGATACGGTTTTTCTGATGGTAAAAAAGATATATCAGCATCAAGATAGGTATCTATGTTATCAAGAAATTCAATCCAATCGTTTGGATTAAACTTCATATTAATAGTTGGAGAAGTGAATTGTAAACCTAAATCGTGATACCAAATAGAACCGACACAATTTTGCGACAATATACTGAAATTGTAATTCTGCAGCCGATGCCGCTGATAAGGATTTAACGTCACTTTCCTTATCTGACGCCCTATCTTATCAGAAAGTATTACGTTAATTTTAGTCTTAAGATTCATAAAATAATGCTATTTGTTCAGCTATACGTGTTATATCAAATTTTTGTAGCCTTTTTCTGTTGAGAGAACGGCTATACTTCATTTCATTCATAACAAAATTGTGAATTTCATCAGCCCATTGTGATGCGCTCATCTCATAAGGAAGATATGATATAAGACCTAAATCCGTATCTAATGGAAGACGGTCAGAAGCAAAAACATAAACTCCACTAACTTGAGCTTCAATGGCGGCCATGCCAAGCCCCTCTTTTTTTGATGGCATCAACATATAGTCAGATTCTTTCAAATATTGATCAACGTTGGATTGAAATCCAGTCAATAATAATCGGTGCTGTTTGATCAATAGTTCTAAATTATTGCGAATACTAGAATAAAGACAACTGGTTATAGGGGGGGGTAAAACACTATCAGTCAATACATTACACTCATCAACACCAACCCATATAAAAGAATATGTAGTATCTTTTTTAGCCAATTCTGTAATGATTGAAAGAATAAGTCCCGGAGACTTTTCAGGTGATAACCTGCCTACAATTATAAACTTCCTCCCTTTTCTACAATTGTCCGAATAATACCTCCCAATATCAATTGAACTATAAAATGTTTTAACTTTATTCCCTGTTCCATAATAGAAATTTGTAGTTGGAGTGGAACAACCTATACAAACTGTAGCATATCGCCGCATTAGAAATCGCCTAACAGCACCCTCGCATGGTAATTTTAGCACCAAGGGAGCTACATGGGTATGAGAAATTCTATTCTTTATTCCTAACTTTGCTGCAATCTTTAAAGTAGAGATATTCATAAATCCCAAATGCGAATGAACTGCATCGAATTTCTCTTCGCATAATAAACTTGTGAGGGCATCAAGGTATTGTTTTTTTCCACTTTTCCCCTTTATTTCCGGTAGATGATAGATTTTACAGTCAAGTGCTTCGACTAAATCCTCTTGCTCTTGACGAGGTCCACAGACCGCAAATTCAAATTGGTATCTATCGATGAGTTGCTTGTATAGGTTAAGACAGAAGGTTTCAATTCCACCTCCTTGAAATCGCCAGATTAAATGGAGAATTCGCTTCTTCATAGGATTTGAATAAAAAATATTATTATCGTAAGCGCATACACGCATATATACAAATTCAATGATTTAATGTCTGTTTTTTTAAAACTTGCTTCCATTTTGAAATGGAGGTGCTGAAATCAAGGTGCTCTATCATGCCAGTGTTTTCCGACATCTTTATTCGCAGATTTTGGTCAGAAATCAGTTTCTCAATAGCAGCAGACATGGCAGAAAAATCGTTATTAGGGACAAGGATGCCGTTAAGACCATCTGTAAGTATTTCATCGGGACCGGTTTCGATATCAAAGCTGATGCAGGGAATATGGTGGAGCATAGCTTCTATCAAAACAGTAGGCAAACCTTCCTGCTTCGAAGTCATTACATAAAACGCAGCATCACTATAAGTCTTGTCCATGTTCTGCGAACGTCCTCTGAGAATTACTTTACCTTGGAGATTGTATTTTGCTATCTCCACTTCTATTTCTTTGATAGCCTCTGGCGTACCATCACCATAGATATGCCATTGCCAGTCAGAATGCTTCAGCGACACAGAAGCAAAGATTTGCGGAATAAGATTGAAACGTTTTATAGGCACCAAATGCCCAGCTGAGATTATAATTTTGCTATCGGGACTATATGAGAACGATGTTTCTTGAAACGTCTTAACCGGATTATAAATCTGTTTAAGTTGACATCTTACTTTTTCGTTTACGCTGAAGTTTTTAAGATCGCGCTTTGTGAGTACAACATAGGTATCGGCAAAATATCGCAACCACAACCTGCGCACAGACCGTATCCAACGGCTATTTTGCGTTTGATAATAGTTGGCATGTTCCCAAACTATATTTCGTACACCGAGACCCAATGTTGCTGGAATAGTATATATTCCCGAAAGAGCTTCGATACTCACCACAATATCAGGTTTAAGCTTTTTGAGTGCCTTGCGCAAGCCCCAAATTCGGTGACTCAATGGTAAATGTGGGAGATTAATAAACGATATTTCTGTGCTGCAAGGGAAAGTCAAAATGCTTTTCCCAGTTGATATGAGTATCACCTCTATTTCAGAATCCTTGACAAGCTCATTGACCAACTGAAGCGTTACACGCTCAGTCCCTCCCCCACTAAAATTTCCTATAAAGCAGACTTTCATTTCAGAGTCATTAAAGCACGATAAACTCTCACAGGGAGAAGATTGAACAACATAGCTATAACTTTTAGCTTTAAAGAACGCGTATCATCTTGTAAACGTACCATTATTTCACAATAACGCCAATATTCTTTCCGAAGCGGATGTCTGCAATTTTTCACCCATGGACGTGTAGTATTATTGGGTGTAAAATGCACGAATATCGGTTCTTTTCGCGCTTGTTCTATTTCCTTTTGACTTCGTAATTCTCCACCATATAAGTATTTAAGACCTTTTGCATCTAACTGAAAAAATGATGTTAAAGCATTGAAGCGTGGTGCCAGTGGCTTGATATGCTTAGAGAGCACGCCGTTAAATGTGCCTTGATCCATTGCATCAATGTTACCCTTACGCTCAAAGATAAATGCCGCGAATTTATTGACTACCTCATTCTTGCGACACCACTCCATGTTCCAAACAATCATACCTGCGTTAATGTATATATCAGTGGCATTTAGTCCTACAGCGAGATGTCGACTAATGGGATTTGTATCTACGACTCCAGCTGCAGCAAAGCCGTCCAAATCTATATCAAACATCGGTCTTATTGAATTTAACACAACTGCATCTACATCCATATAAACGCATCGATCAATATCTGTCGGCAATAATTCTGGAATCAATAACCGAGCATAGGTTGCCAGCGACCTGTCAGCTGCTACATCAATGCCACGGAACAACCTTTTGGAAAGCATTTCATTATTGATATCAAGTATCTCTATTTCACAGTTTGTATCAATAAGACTGTTAAAATTATAGCGTTCGTTGATGGAGAGATTGAAGCTAAGCACCCAAAATTTTACAGGATGTGGCTCGTTGGTCTTAACCGAACGTATAAGTGTACGACCATGAATAGCGTAATTGTCATCAGTGGCTATTACTATATTATATGGAATTGTGTTCATTTAAGTAAATCGTTAAAGAGATTGATTACAGGAGCGACATTGTCAGTTTGAATTAATTGTTGACCGCGCTCTATCGCCTTTTCTTTTAGTCTCTGATAAAGGGCTTTGTCATTGGCAACAGTTAGGACTGCTTTACCGAGTGCAGTCTCATCGTTCGGCGTAATAATGCCATATTCACTGTTCACACCTAATAACTCTTTCATACCGGAGCAATCAGTAGTAACCACCGGAGTTCCTACAACAAGCGATTCGGTAACAGCAGTGCTGTAGCCCTCATGGATAGATGAACATACAAATAAATCGGCTTGGCGTACGTACTTAAATGGATTTTCCTGAAAACCAAGAAGATGAAGATTATTCTTTATTCCTAACTTCTCAGATAAGTCAATATAACTTTGGCGCAAAGCACCATCACCAAGTAAATACAGTTCAACTTCCACATTAGCTTTTCTCAAAAATGCTGTGATTCTTATAAGCCTATCAAACGCTTTCTGTTGTGTAAAACGCCCAACGGAAATAATATTAAATTTATTAGAATCAAAAGAAATAGACTCCATGGTCTCTTCACTCAATCGTAATATCTTATCGAAATCATTTACGTTATAAATCACCCGAGATTTTTTTTTGGCAAGACTTGAGAACCATTTTTCCATAGCTGCTTTAGCAGACTCTGACACATAGACTGTCGCATCATAATGCAACATACTTTTGCGACATTCCTCATCATTACGATACAAGTGCTTTAATTTCGTAATGTCGTGGAATTCGTTGTGAATCCAATTGACGGTCTTTGTCTTTGAACTCGTACAAGCTCCCACTACTCTCATAGACGGTGATTGCAGATATGATACCACAATATCGTACTTGCCATAACGGGCAATCATACGGTTATAAAGCCATTTTGCATGGATAAGCTTCAATAATTGCACGTTACCTCTAAATTTACGTTTCCAAATATAACGGTACCCCACATCTGTCGGCAATTTATCTCTATCGTCCTTAAACAAAGTCAAGACATCAATATTGATGTCTTTATGTGTAACAAGTTTGTCTACAAGATTACATAGCACCCTCTCTGCGCCACCGTTGCTAAGAGTTGGTATAAAAAACAATACTTTCATAGTATGATTTATGACTGATTTTCTACAAAACGACGCTTTCTCATCCATCTATACAATATCGGAGGCATCATAAGGGCTAAAACATCATGTAGTAATGCCAAATTCTTTGAAAATGGCAGTCCGAGTTTCTTGCGCCAAGCGTATTTCACTCTTATATGATCAATGCGATATTTAATCTTTCTGTTCTTTATCGATGACCGCGACTCATAATAATCATAGAGCACTTCGCCCATCACAAGACCTTTGTGACCTGCAGCGTATAACTTGCACCACAAATCATAATCCTGACCACGCCGTGTCAATTTTGATACCGTATAGTTATTTACCTCAGAAAGTGCTTCTCTTCGGATCACAACAGTAGGATGTACAAACCCCCCGTGTGCATACACTTCTTCTTTTGTCCTAATTTTTTGTGGCGAGCTAGAACATCCAAAAACTCCGTCATCATCGAAATAGTTTATATTACACGAAACCCATGACACCTCATTATGACTTTCAAGAAATTCGATTTGTTTACTCAACCTATCCGCATGAGAAATATCATCATCGTCCATACGAGCAATATATTCTCCTTCCGAAAGAGCAATACATCTATTTAGCGCAGAGCTCAATCCTGAGTTTTGTTCAAGCTGCGCCAATTTTACCCGTTTGTCGTTGCCATATTTCTCTTTGAGATATTCGAAAGAACCATCCGTTGAACAATCATCGCAGATTATAAGTTCTAGATTGTCATATGATTGATTCAAAATCGATTCAATAGCATGATCAATACGATTCTTGCCATTGAATGTCCCCATTATTACAGAAACTCGTTTCATACCATATAAAATTCTTTATACCATTGAGCAAAGCGACGAAGGCCATCGCGAAGGGTAGTAGAAGGACGGAAGGCAAAATCGCGTTCGAGAGAGGCAGTATCAGCATAGGTCACAGGAACATCTCCAGGCTGCATGGAGACTAGTTCTTTGTGAGCCTCAAAATCATAGTCAGAAAGCAATACTCCTGCACGGACTAATTCCTCTTGCAAAATAGTAACAAAATCAAGTAAGTTTTCCGGATGGTTGTTACCTATATTATAAATTTTATAAGGAGGAATGGGCAATCCGTCTTCACCATCTTGTTTTTCGGGAGCGTGCTGCATCACGCGGATAACCCCCTCCACAATATCATCAATGTATGTAAAATCCCGCTTACAATTCCCATAATTGAAAATTTGAATCTTCTTACCTTCTCTCATTTTATTTGTAAAACCGAAGTAAGCCATATCTGGACGACCAGCAGGACCATAAACAGTAAAGAAACGTAATCCTGTACTTGGAATATTGTAGAGTTTTGAATAGGCATGTGCCATCAATTCATTGCTTTTCTTGGTAGCTGCATAAAGTGATACGGGATTGTCCACCTTGTCATCGGTAGAGTATGGTACTTTCTTGTTTGAACCATAAACACTGGAACTGCTTGCATACACCAAATGCTCCACTCCATAATGACGACAAGCCTCAAGAATGTTATAGAAACCAATTAAATTGCTTTCGATATAGGCATCTGGGTTAGTAATACTATATCGTACTCCAGCTTGTGCAGCAAGATTAACAACTACATGCGGATGATATTCACGAAAGATTTTCTCTATAAGAGATTTGTCAGCAATCGATCCTTTTATAAATATAAAATTCTCACTGGCAGATAGTTCCTTCAAGCGTTCTTCTTTCAGACGTACATCATAATAATCATTCATGTTGTCAATGCCGACAATTATACAATCCTTCACTGACTGCAATAATCTTTTGCTCAAATTATGACCTATAAAACCTGCTGTTCCTGTAATAAGAATCGTCTTTCCTTCCAATATTACGTTGTTTCGTACCATATCTTAATATTTTAATCTCTTCCGAATATATCCCTCGTATAAACCTTCTCCTTTACATCATCCAAACAACTATCATAACGATTAGCTATAATTGCCTGACTCTGCTGTTTAAATTGATCTAAATTATTTACAACTAAACTACCAAAGAAAGAGGCTCCATCCTCCAATGTAGGTTCATAAATAATAACCATAGCTCCTTTGGCTTTAATACGCTTCATAATACCTTGGATAGCACTCTGACGAAAATTATCTGAATTAGATTTCATAGTGAGTCGATATACACCCACTACCATCTCTTGCTCTTTTTGAGCATCCCACTGACTGGAAGCAGTATAATAACCAGCCATGTGTAATACTTGGTCGGCAATAAAATCTTTACGAGTACGATTACTTTCTACAATAGCTGTCATCATATTCTGAGGAATATCCTGATAATTAGCCAATAGTTGTTTAGTATCTTTCGGTAAACAATAACCTCCATAACCAAAACTAGGGTTATTATAATGAGTACCAATCCGCGGATCTAATCCCACACCGCTGATAATGGCCTGAGTATCCAATCCCTTCATTTCAGCATAGGTATCCAACTCATTAAAATAGCTGACTCGGAGTGCCAAATAGGTATTTGCAAAGAGCTTAACAGCCTCTGCTTCTTTTAGCCCCATAAAAAGAGTGTCGATATTTTCCTTAATGGCTCCCTCCTGCAAAAGATGAGCAAATGTTTTAGCGTACTCCTCTGCCTTCGGATTACCAATTGCTGTGATGGCCGCATTCTCCTCGTCAAACTCCTTGCCTGCTATCAATTTAGGATAACCCACAATAATACGAGAGGGATACAGATTGTCATACAATGCTTTTGATTCTCTCAGAAACTCAGGAGAGAATAACAAATTGAATTTCTTATCTTTCAATTCAGGTTTCAACAAAAACTGAAGAGCATATTTTTTATATAAAGAACGAGTGTAACCTACAGGAATAGTCGATTTAATAATCATCACTGCGTTTGGATTGACCGAAAGAACTAAATCAATAACATCTTCAATATGATGCGTATCAAAAAAATTCTTTTGTGGATCATAATTAGTCGGTACGGCTATTACTACAAATTCTGCATTTTCATAAGCTTCTTTACTATCAAGTGTTGCACGCAAATTAAGTTTTTTTTCTATAAGATACTTTTCTATATATTCATCTTGAATTGGAGATCTTTTTTGATTAATAAGTTCAACCTTTTCAGGAATGACATCTACTGCTACAACCTCATTGTGTTGAGCCAAAAGGGTAGCTATTGACAAACCAACATACCCTGTTCCTACTACTGCTATTTTCATACAAAAAACACTTAACTTATTCTAATAGTTATTACTTTTTTTGATTTTCTCATTCAGTAAATTCTGAAAAAAAATCAACGAATGAGTATCGTTACCACGCAGCGTGTACATGCCTGCCTTTTGCAGAGCTTCCGCTTTTTTCTGCACATGCTTACCATACATGCCTGCCAACGAAGGTATATTCAACTGAAATGCTACTCCTGCCTGCTGTAAGGCTTTATAATCTGCCATCTGCATATATTCGTAGCGTTCGGGATGTGCCAGCAACGGATGATAACCTTTCTCCCGAATATGCTTCAACATAGAAAGCAATCTCATAGGAGGATTGAAATAGGAGGTTTCCACCAACAGGTAGCGTTTTTCTTCGTGCAGAGGAAGGATATCGTCTGTCTCCAAACGCCGGACAAAAAGATTGTCCAGCATATATTCCGCTGCCAGTTCCAGCCGGATATTTCCCCGATAACTTTCGCACAACGTTCTGAAACGGGTCTTTAAAGCATCGGTGGTATTGGGAATATCTTCCATGATATGGGGGGTGAGCCATAGCTTACGAATGCCCTGCCGCTCCATCTCTTCCAAAATACGAAGAGACTCTTCGGCAGTGCGCACACCGTCGTCCACCCCCGGAAGAAGGTGGCTGTGACAATCGGTCATACCCTGCAGGATACCTTTAGAAGATACGGATATGTATCTGGAGAACGGCCACATAAAAAACTATTTACCGCTATGATAGTAAGAACCGTAGTGATAGCCGTAACGGTAACTGTAACGACCGTGGGTACGTTCGGTTCCATTCAGAATCATGGCAAGATTCTTGAAACGCTTTTCGCGATAAATATTTTCCAGTTCGGAAAGCATGGAGCGTTCCAGCAAGCCGGCACGAACCACAAAGAGAGTACGGTCTGTCGCTTTCTCGATAATCTGTGTATCTGCCACAATGTCTATGGGAGGACAGTCCACAAAGATATAGTCATAGCGGGTGCGGAGCTGTGCAAGCAGTCCGGCAAACTTTCCGTTTTCCAACAACTCTGTGGGATTGGGAGGCACGGTACCTACCGGAATCATCTTCAGATTGGCATATTTATCGTGTGACACCAAAGTTTCTTCCCAGTTGCCGATACGTCCGCTCAGATAATCACTCAATCCCAGTTGGGGAGAGTTGATATAGGCAGAAAGGGAGCCGTGACGCAAATCGCCGTCAATAAGCAGTACTTTTTTCCCTTTGAGGGCAAAACTGATTGCCATATTTGCCGACAGATAAGACTTACCACTGCCCGGATTGAACGATGTGATAGCAAATGCCGTAGCTTCCGGAGTGTTGGCTACCATAAAATCAAGATTGGAACGCAACACACGGAAGGCTTCGTTAATGACGTTCCGATTTCCTTCTTCCACCACAACGACACGCTTATTACGAAGCGGTTTCCGTCCGAAAATACTCTTCTTTTCACAACCGTACAAGGGAATTTCACCGATCAGCGGAAGACTCAGATGCTCCAAGTCCTTTCGTCCGCGCACCTTGCTGTTCATGTTTTCTTTCAGAAAGATAACACCTGCAGGCACTGCCAGTCCGAGCGCAAAAGCAATCAGCAATATGTTCATTTTCTGCGGAGAAACCGGTGCCATGCTACCGCGAGGAGCAGTGATGACACGGGTGTTGTAAGCAGTGAATGCCTGTGAAAGTTCGTTTTCCTCACGTTTTTGAAGCAGGTAAAGATAAAGCTCCTCTTTTACCTTTTGCTGACGTTCCACACTGAGCAGGTATTTCGCCTGACTCGGATTGGAAGCCAACTGGCTGGTAGTGGTTACTTCCTGCTGACGGATGCTGCGTATCTGGGTATTCAGAGAAACTATCAGATTGTCTACCGACTGAATAATGGTGCGCTGCATACTCTGCAAAGAATTGGCAAGGTCTTTCACCAACGGATTCTTCTCGCTACTGTTGGCTATCAACCGGTTGCGGTTCAACACCATATTGTTGTACTCGCTTATCTGACTCTCAATATTGGAATTGGCAATGCCCGAATTGGTAGGCAACGGCTGACTCAGACTCTTTTCTTTCAGCTCTTTCAGAATATACCGAGCGGTGGAAAGCTGGGTATTCAGCGTAAGCAGTTCTTTTTTGTTCTCTGCCGACTGAGCCATGTAAAGGCTGGATGCCGCCTGAACATCGGGTAACAAGTGTTCGCTTTTGAAGCTGGAAATATTCTCGTCCACATGTCCCAACTCGCTTTCGATTACACTCAGGCGGTCACCTATGAACTGAGAGGTGCTGACGGCAATCTGGTTCTTGTCTTGTATCCACTTTTCATTGTACACCTCTATCAGGGTGTTCAGTATGTCTTCTGCCCTGGCTATGGATGTATCGTTGATGCTCATATTAATGATAGTGGCTTCCTTGCTGCCCAATTCGACACGCAATGCATGAAGATAACGGTCGGCTGCACCATCTGCTTTGCCTATGGCATAACGGATGGAAGTGCCAATGCAGGCATCGCTATAGAATTTGGTAGGAGAAATGAACAAAGTTCCCGCTGCAGTCTGTATGGAGTCGCCCATCCTGCCGGCAAAGGTATTTTCCGATTCCACTCCGGCAACCTTCAGACCGGAAATGGTGAAGGCATCCTTGGAATCAATCCGAATAGTGAAGCTGACCGGTTTTTCCATCACCTCACCAAATGTCACCGCCACGGGATTTGCCTTATATAAATCTACATTTTTAAGTCCTTTGCGCACAGTATAAGTTTCGTTCAGCCTCAACCGGCGAACCACTTCGGTCATCAATGCGGGAGACTTTAACGTGAACAGCTCGTTATTGATATTGGTATTTGACCTGAATATACCCATATCGGAAAACTCGCTCATGGCTCCACCCGAAGAACCACTATTAGAATCGTCTTTTACCAAAATTGCCGCACTGCGGGTATAAATAGCGGGAGTGCTCATCAGACGCAGCACTGCCACAGACATGGTGACAAAGAGAGAAAGAACAAACCAACGCCATTTGGGAACAAACAGCCCCCACAGGTCTTGTATCCGTATAAAATCGTCGGCAGGCTTGCCGGCGGCAGCTTTTTTTTCTATCATATATATTATAATATAATGTAAAAGATTACTTAAATATCAATACACCCAATGAAGTGAGGAAAGAAGCAATGGAAATCCACATCGAAACAGACTTCACACTGTTCTCGTTCAGAGTAGACTGACCGGCACGTACCTTGTTGGGCTGTACATAAATCACATCATTCTGTTTCAAATAATAAACGGGAGAATTAAACACCTCTTTCGAACGAAGATCTGCCCAATGAGTGACACGCTCTCCGTTTTCTTCACGGATAACGAACACTGCATCACGCTTTCCGTAAATACTTAAATCCCCAGCCATACTGAGGGCTTCGAGCAAAGTGATTTGGTCTTTGGTAATGCTATATTTACCCGGTGACTTGACTTCGCCCAACACCGAGAAATAAAGGTTCATAAATTCAACCGTCACAACAGGGTCTTTTACCAAATTCTCGTCTATCAATTTCTGCTTCACCAAAGCAGCAATCTGACTCTTGGTCATACCGGCAATATGAAGTGTGCCCAATACGGGAAAGTCTATGTTTCCTTTGTCGTCCAGCGTATAGCCAGATACCTCTCCCGCTGTGTTTAGCGAGCTTTCTGTTCCCACACGAACCTGAGCCCTTGCCAGATTGAACAATGCCGCCAACTGCGGGTCCTTACTTGACACAAGAATGGAAATCTGGTCTTTGGGCTGCACGGTAATGTCTCGTGCGCCACTGATAACCTCAGGCTGATTTACATTGATGTCTTGAAAATAGAGAATCTCCTTGGAAGTGTTGCAGGACATCAACAACACTGCCATAAGAAGCATGCTTAAAAAACGTTTTTTCATAAATTATATATTCTGTACAGTTTTATTTCCTAGATATAATTTAATTATCATTCAAAAAATGATAGTTCTGTGATTTAATTAAAAAAGTTCAAAGAGGAATCATATTCTTTCCAAATAGGCCCCCGGAATGTAGGCAGTAGCTAAAGAAAACACTCCTTCCAGACGCACCACAACCCGCTTATGCCCTTTGATGCGAATCAATTCGCCTTCTATACCCGCAAATTCTCCTTTTATAACGCGCACTCGGTCACCCTGACGAAGGTTTTCATTAAGCACTTGAACTGCATCTTCCGAAAAATCAAGCAAAAACATAAAATCCTGCATCTGCTTGTCGGGGACCACCAACAGTTGGCGGGTCTCCAAGTTCAGGAGATAATTCATGGATAATTTATATTCATTAACCAATGAAAGACAAGTGTTATAATCTGAATGGATAAATATTAAATTGGGTATAACGGGCTTTTCTACTTTGACTTTCTTCCCTCCTTTTTCTTTTATAACGGTTCGGAAAGGTATATAATGCTCTATACCCAACCGCTCCAAGAATTGCTTGATTTTCTTTTCTGCAGAAAATTTTGTTTTCGCTGCGAACCATTTGATCGGCTGCACTTTTTCTTTGTTTGTCGTCATGTTCAAGTACGCTTCGCGTCATCACCCCTTTGGAAGGCAATTTTATAAAAGATTCAATAAAATGAATCAAACTTTTTGTATCACCTCTTACACAGAGGTGATACGGGCCTCAGAACACCTTCTGAGGGGCATGAAAAGCCTTTCTAAGCTCCTTATATAGAGAAAATATAGATTTTATTCAATTTTTAACTCAAAGCTGTAGATTAAATTATCTTTACTTTATAAATGGCTTTTCAATAAAGAAAACTCACTTTATTTAGAAAAAACATCTGGTTTCATTCTTTTTTTTTATAGAAATAAATATTAACTTTGCAGCGAATTATAAACCTTATTGTACTTCCTCTGTGTAAGAGGTGATACAAAGTCCATAAGTTTCAAATCGATGATAAAACCTTATGGTTAGCTTCATCCATCACTACTTGACTCAAAGAAGCTAAATAAATACGTGTTGTTTTTTCTGAAGTATGTCCCATGCCCTCACTTATTACAGATAGTGAAACACCATTTTCACGAGCGATGGAAGCCCAGGCGTGGCGCGGCACATAAGTCGTGAGATGCAGATGAGGAATATCCAACAACTTTTCTATTTTTTTAAGCTGTATATTCTGATAGCGTAATGCATTATAATATTGCACCTGTATGTTTCTAGGATTATCCGAATGAAGAATCGGTAATACATAATCGGAATCTTTAGTGAATGAACTGTATCTTTCTATAATTTCTGCCATGCAAGATTCAAGTCCGATAACCAGTTTCTGCCCCGTTTTTTTACGGTGATAGGTGATGGTACCTTCTTTTATATTCTCTTTACACAGATGGGCCATATCTACGAAAGCCATGCCACGTGTATAGAAGCTGAACATAAATAAATCACGGGCGTAAGCCAACTTCTTCTTGTGACTTAAATCCAGGTTTCTGAGCAGGCGTAATGCTTCTATCGTCAAAGCACGTTTTTGAGTCTTATCAATCCCTGTATATACCTCTTCAAAAGGACGTTGCTGCACTGTCAAGTTTTTCTTAACAGCCTTATTATATACAGCACGCAATACACGCATATAAAAAGAAGAGGTGTTTGCCACCACACCACGCTGTTTCAGCCAAGACTGATAACTCTGTATCAGTTCTGAAGTAACCTCTTCGATGCCGAGGTCTTTCCCTCTACGGAAGTTGAAAAAACTGTTTAAGGTACATGAATAGGAAACGGCGGTCTTAAACTGCCCGTTTTGCAGCAGAAGCTCTTTCTGCTCATTCATAAAAGAAAAAAATGAATTGTTACACATAAAATTATTGATTTTAATAAACAACACCGACATGGTGCTGCGGAATTAAATGTATAACAACGATTGCGGTAAAAAAAAGATTCGTTTATTTAAATTCTTAACAATCAAAAAAGTCCGAAACGAGTGTTTCGGACTTTTTTGATTGTATGACCTCATTACTCAACTTCCGGGGTTATCAGTTTATAACCTTTGCCGTGAATATTGATAATTTCAATAGAGTCGTCTTCCTTCAAATGCTTACGCAATTTAGTGATATATACATCCATGCTTCGGGCATTGAAGTAATTATCATCAATCCAAATAGTTTTCAAAGCAAAGTCACGTTGCAGGATTTCATTGGCATGCGCACAAAGCAAGCCCAACAATTCGGATTCCTTAGTGGTAAGCTTGGTATTCTTGCCATCAATAGACAGAATTTGTTTCTGAGTATCGAAAGTAAAACGGCCAATCTTATAAATGTTACTCTCCTTATTTCTCTTACCACGCACACGACGCAGGATAGCTTCAATACGGAAAGTTAATTCTTCCATACTAAACGGTTTGGTGATATAATCATCAGCACCGATTTTAAAACCTTCCAGAATATCTTCTTTCAATGTCTTTGCAGTTAAGAAGATAATAGGAATTTCAGCATTTGCAGCACGAATTTCCTGTGCCAGAGTGAAACCATCCTTTTTAGGCATCATCACATCCAGTACACACAAATCATACTTGTTCTTCAGGAAAGCCTTGTAGCCGGCATCACCATCCGGGCAAAGTTCGGCCGAGTAGCCTTTTGCCTGCAAATATTCTCTCAATAGCATGCCAAGATTCTCATCATCTTCGCATAACAAGATACGCAATTTCTCGTCCATATTATTCATTTTTTAATAAAGGTAATACAATTATAAATTTTGTTCCTACATTCAGTTCACTTTCAGCACGTATAACGCCCTTGTGGTCCTGAATTATTTTCTTCACGTATGCCAAGCCCAAACCGAAGCCTTTCACATCGTGCAAATTACCGGTATGTACCCGATAAAACTTATCAAATATCTTTTTCAGGTTTTCTTTCTTGATGCCGATACCGTTATCCTGTATCGAAATATAAAGTTTACCCGATTCGTTCCATGTACGGATGTTCAGCAGCAATTCTCCTTCCGGTTTCTTATACTTCACTGCATTGTCAAGCAGATTGAAGATTACATTCGTAAAGTGCATTTCGTCCACAAATATATCAGGATTCTCTGCATCCAAACTGGAAGTTATTTTTCCGTTATACTTTTCTACTTTCAACGTAAAAGTATTAACGACTCCCGCTATCAGCTCATTTGCATTCACTTCCTTCATCTTGAGTGTTGCCTTCTGTCTTTCGAACATTGACATCTGCAATACTTTCTCTACCTGAAAACGCAAACGTTTCGTCTCGTCATTGATAACTCCCGAAATATGCTGGAACATAGCCGGAGACTTACCCACCGCCGGATCTTTCAACATCTGTGCTGCCAACGAAATGGTAGAGATAGGTGTCTTAAACTCATGTGTCATATTGTTGATGAAGTCATTCTTTATCTCTGTCAGCTTCTTCTGGCGGAAGATGATGTAGATAGTAAAGATGAATGTCACAAGCAATACAAACGTAAAAATGAGTGACGGTATCATAAATTTAACAGAACTGAATATGTAACTGTTCAAATCAGGGAAGTGAACATTTACCATTCCCATTCGTGCAGGCGGATCATTTTGGAATATGACCTTGCGGTACATGCTCTCGCTACCCTCGTTCGTATAGTCGGGACAATGATAAGCCTCTGTTCCCTCACGATCTGTCACTGTAAAATGATACGGAATATCAATGCCGTTATTTAACAGTTCCGTCTTTATAAACAAATCCAACTGCTTAAAGTTAACACGCTCTTTAAGCGGTTTATCACTGGCTGTGCGCAAAATAGTATAAACCACTTCGTCCAACAATGCCCGTTGGTATACATATCTCTCCTTTATGATTTCCTGCAATGCCCTGGCTGTTTGCGGGATATTTTTACCGGTAGAGATAATTGCCTTGGGAACATTGGCCGGACGGTTTGTACTAATCTTCATCTTGAGTTCGAAAGTGGAATACCCGTCCAACCCGTCCGAAGATACAGCATAATGCTGTGTATGTGCGACCAATTCGTTTTCCTCTTTTCCTTCTTTGGCGGCCTGCTGCCGGTATAATTGGGCAGCTCTTTCGGTAGCAACAACATCATCCTCCAGATATTTCTTTGTTTCCACCAACTCAATATTCCTGCACGCCTGATCCAAACTGCGCCGAACCGATTCATCAAATTGTTCCCTGCGCATCTTCACCATTTCCTCAATATAGCTCACTTGCAAGTAAAGCAAACTCAGAAATGAGAGCCCCATTACAATTCCTAATATCCAAATAGTAGACTTTTTCATGCCAGCAAAATTAAAAGCGTTAAACCTTATTACATAACGGATTAACCAAATTTAAACGGCAATTCTCTATAATTAACCGAAAAAGTCATTTAAACTAATAATCTGACTACTATAACAAAATTAACGCCGCTTGGTTTGCAAAAATAATAAAAAATTAAGTTCAAAACCAAATAATAAACCTAAAAGTTTAAGGTTACTTAAATAAAAAGGAACGCCTTTTTAACGAAAAGCGTTCCTTTTAGATATCATTTCTTACAGTTTACGTTATTCATCCTTATTTTCATTCGCCTCAAATTCTTTCATTAATTTATCCTGAACATCGCCCGGAACAAGTTCGTAGCTGGCAAATTTCATGATGAATGAAGCGCGCCCGCCGGTAAGTGAGCTCAAGGAAGTGGAATAAGAAGACATTTCCTTCAAAGGTACTTTGGCAACCAATTTCTCATAACCGTTTTCGCTACTCATACCCATAATCATACCGCGACGACCTTGCAAATCGCTCATTACATCGCCCATCTTATCACTTGGAACGAATACTTCAACATCATAAATAGGTTCCAGAATCTTCGGACCTGCATTCTTGAATGCTTCACTGAAGGCATTACGTCCGGCAAGCATAAAGGAGATTTCATTGGAATCTACCGGGTGCATCTTGCCATCGTAAACAATCACACGGACATCACGTGCATAAGAGCCGGTCAACGGTCCTTGCTCCATACGGCTCATAATACCTTTCAAAATAGCCGGCATGAAACGGGTATCAATGGCACCTCCCACTACACTGTTAATGAATACTAATTTACCGCCCCATTCCAATGGAACTTCTTCGGTACCCTTCACATTTATCTTGAATTCCTGTCCGTTGAACTTATACGTATCGGGAACAGGCATGCCTTCATAATAAGGCTCTACGATAAGATGAACTTCACCAAACTGTCCGGCACCACCCGATTGTTTTTTATGGCGATAATCGGCACGGGCTGCTTTGGTAATTGTTTCACGATAAGGAATCTTCGGCTCTTCAAATTTAATCTGCAACTTTTCGTTGTTCTCCAAACGCCATTTCAGCGTACGCAGGTGGAATTCACCCTGTCCGTGAACGATAGTCTGTTTTAACTCCTTAGACTGTTCGATTTCCCAGGTGGGATCTTCTTCACGCATACGGTTCAGTACGACCATCATCTTTTCCACATCCGCCTCATTCAGCGGCTTGATAGCGCGAGAATATTTAGCATTGGGATATTTAATGAAATTGAAACGGTTATCGCAATCTTTACCGTTCAGTGTGTTACCGGTTTTTACATCTTTCAGCTTCACCGTACAACCGATATCACCGGCACGCAGTTCTTCAACGGGGATACGGTTTGCACCGGCGCATACAAAGAGCTGTGCCATACGTTCCTTTGAGCCACGATCCGCATTTGTCAAATCATCACCTTCATGCACGGTTCCGCTCATCACCTTGAAATATTGAACTCCGCCAATATGCGGTTCAACGGCTGTTTTAAAGAAATAAAGTGAAGTAGGACCTTCAGCATCCGGTTCTACCACCTCACCTCTGGTATTATGTACTTTGGGCATTTCATCTACAAACGGTACAACATTTCCCAAAAACTCCATCAGTCGGCGAACACCCATATCTTTACCTGCACACACACAGAATACGGGGAACATGCCACGTGCCGCCAATCCTTTACGGATGCCTTCACGCATTTCATCTTCAGTCAGTGATTCCGATTCAAAGAATTTCTCCATCAACGTTTCATCGTGTTCGGCAGCAGCCTCAACCAATGCTTTGTGCAGCTCCATCGCCTTTTCTTTTTCCGAATCCGGAATTTCTTCGATGGTGGGTGCACCACCTTCAGGACCCCATGAATATTTCTTCATCAGCAGCACGTCAATCAGCTCGTGGAAATTAGGTCCGGTCTCAATCGGATATTGTACAGGAACTACTTTAGAGCCATAGATGGTTTGCAACTGTTCCAATACATTATCATAATCACACTTTTCATTATCGAGTTGGTTCACCAGAAAGATGACGGGTTTACCCAGTTTTTCTGTGTAGCGGAAATGGTTTTGTGTACCTACTTCAGGACCGTATTGTCCGTTCAGCAAAAGAATAGCAGTATCTGTTACATTCAATGCAGTAAGTGCGGCACCTACAAAGTCGTCACTTCCCGGACAGTCAATTATATTAAGTTTCTTTCCGTTCCATTCTACATGATAAACGGTAGAGAACACTGAATAACCATATTCTTGCTCTACCGGAAAATAATCACTAACCGTGTTTTTGGCAGTAATTCTGCCGCGACGTTTTATAATACCACTCTCAAAGAGTAATGACTCTGTGAGGGTGGTTTTACCTGATCCATCATTGCCAAGGAGTGCAATGTTCTTAATTTCGTTAGTCTGATATACTTTCATGATATCTAAGATTTAATTATTAACAAACGGATATGTGTCTCATATCTCCTTAAAAGTGGAGCGCAAATTAGGAAATAAAGACAAAAAAAACAACCTCAAGGCAGGTGTTACTAAACTATGTTTTACGGCAGGGTTATCAGGTCCTTAAACGTTATGTCCTCTTATTCTTAGCCTTAATTCCATATATTCTTCCGATAATCCCTCAAATAAATATAAATATCAGTTCGATACCGCAAAAAGCAATGATAGTTTTCGTAGTTTTGCACATTATTTAAATATATGGCCGGACTCTATTTACATATTCCCTTTTGCAAACGACGTTGCATCTACTGCGATTTCTTTTCCACCACCCAAAGCGAAAAGAAAACAGCTTATGTATCTTCCCTGTGCCGGGAACTGGAAATGCGCAAAGATTATATCGGAGGAGAAACAATAGAAACCATCTACTTCGGTGGGGGGACTCCTTCACAACTGTCACAAGAGGACTTTATCAGTATATTTTCCCATATATATAAGGTATACAATGTGGAGCCCGATGCCGAAATCACACTCGAAGCAAATCCTGACGATCTGACTCCGGAATATATCACCATGCTCCGCAGCCTGCCATTCAACCGCCTGAGTATGGGAATCCAGACTTTTAACGAGGATATGTTGAAACTATTACAGCGTCGTCACACTGCAGACCGGGCTATCCATGCTTTTAACAACTGCCGCCGGGCAGGATTTCATAACATCAGTATCGACCTGATGTACGGACTCCCCGGTGAAACACTCGATTCGTGGCAAAAAGACTTGGAGCAGGCAGTAAACCTGCATCCCGAACACATCTCCGCTTATCATTTGATATACGAAGAAAATACTGCTTTGTGGAAACTCCGCGAACAACACAAAGTAGCCGAAGCAGATGAAGACTTAAGCGTTTCTTTGTTCGGTACACTCATCGACAGCCTGAGTGCCGCCGGATATGACCATTATGAAATATCCAACTTCTGCCTGCCCGGATTGCATTCCCGCCATAATTCCAGTTACTGGACCGGAAAAAAATACCTGGGTTGCGGACCGTCGGCACATTCCTACAACGGCATCTCGCGTCAATGGAATATTGCTTCGCTGAATGAATACATCAAAGGGATAGACGGTGGGATACCGGCATTCGAGATTGAAGAGCTCGATTTGTACACCCGCTATAATGACTTTGTAATCACCGGTATCCGCACCAAATGGGGAATGCCGCTATCCAAGCTTCGCAGAGAATATGGTGAAGAGCTGTACGCCTATTGTCTGCGCATGGCACAGCCTTATCTGAAACAAGGAACACTGGAAATAGTCAATGATACACTAAAACTGACACGCCCGGGTATTTTCATTTCAGATGGCATAATGAGTGACATGCTCCGTGTAGAAGACTAGATGTAAGGTATCATTCTTTTTCATAATATCTCACCCAATCGACCAGCATCTCCACCGGCAAATCCTTCGGGTTCACGCCTCCTACCCATGAACCACCCAGCTGCATATCTATCAGCAAATAATAAGGCCGATAAAAGGGATATTGCCCTTCTTTGTCAGTACTTATCCGCGGATAGGTGAACGTGTAATCATGGTTAATGGCAAAGACCAAGCTGTCAGGACAAATATCTACCGAGTAAATGTTATATTCATCAGGATTTATCTTATTGATGCCGCCATGAGGAGGAGTATCCTCAAACCCCAATTTATAGGTATAATAGGAATGTACGGTTTGATAAGCGATGGTGTCGCTATTCAAGCGCTCCATGATATCTATCTCACCTCCATCGGGCCATTTTGCATTTTCGGGCAGCATCCAGATAGCGGGCCATGCACCGCGAGCTCCCTGCAACTTGGCTTTTATCTCTACCCTTCCACCGGTAAAAAGCTTTTTACCTTTGGTATAAATGCCACCGGTAAGATAGGGTGCGGTATCATTCTTTTGCGTATAATTCACAATACCGCGCAAGACCATATTTCCATCTCTCATGGCATAGCATGAATCAAAATCAGACATATAGTTATTCCAGTCTGCCGTTCCACGAGGTATCTTGCTCCATGATGTGGTGTCAAATCCGGCTTTGTTGTCAAATTCTTCCTGCCAAACCAGCTTCCATGTTCCTTTCTTCCCCGAAGTCTGACCGACAGTGGTCAATGCCATCAGTCCCAGGCATACCAATGCCATAAATGTTCCTTTTTTCATCGTATTTCTTTTAATGGTAAAAAAACATTTGCCATATCAAGAAGACAACAAGAGTTGCCGCCCGATATGGCAAATAAAAAATTAAAGTATTTAATATCTTATTTTGCTAAGCTGTAAACAACATCCATGATTTTCTGTCCGATTTCATCAGCAGCTTCCATAGTAGACGCCTCTGAATACACACGGATAATCGGTTCTGTGTTACTCTTGCGCAAATGAACCCATTTATCGGGGAAATCAATCTTCACACCGTCAATGTCATTGATTTCTTCATCTTTATAAAGTTCTTTCACCTTTGCCAGAATTGCGTCGACATCGGTTTCGGGAGTCAGGTCAATGCGGTTCTTTGCAATAAAATAAGAAGGATAAGAAGCACGCAACTCACTTACTTTCTTACCTTCATGTGCCAAATGACTCAAGAACAAAGCAATGCCCACCAAAGCATCACGTCCGCAATGGCTTTCCGGGTAGATGACTCCACCATTACCTTCACCACCGATGACTGCATTTGTTGCTTTCATCTTTGTCACCACATTTACTTCACCTACGGCAGAAGCATTATATTCGCAACCATATTTGCGTGTTACATCACGCAAAGCACGGGTAGAACTCAAATTGGAAACTGTATTTCCCGGAGTATGTTTCAATACATAATCAGCAACAGTTACCAATGTATATTCCTCACCGTACATCTTACCATCTTCACAAATCATAGCCAGACGGTCAACGTCAGGATCAACAACAAAAGCCACATCACAGCCGCCTTTTGCCATCAATCCCATGATATCACCCAAGTTCTTTTCAAGAGGTTCGGGGTTGTGCTGGAAATTTCCGGTAGGTTCACAATATAGTTTTTCGACATGTTTCACACCAAGACGTTCCAGTAATTCGGGAAGGATAATTCCTCCCACAGAATTCACACAGTCGATAGCTACATGGAAATCAGCTTTGCGGATAGCCTCCACATCAACCAACTTCAATGCCAATACACTGTCAATATGCTTTTGATTGTAAGTATTGTCTTCACGATAGCTGCCCAAATGGTCTACATCAGCAAATTCAAACTCTTCAGCTTCAGCGATACGAAGAACTTCATTTCCTTCTTCCTTATTCAGGAACTCTCCCTTTTCATTCAGCAGCTTCAGGGCATTCCATTGTTTAGGGTTATGGCTTGCAGTCAGAATAATACCGCCACATGCGCCTTCCATAGTAACAGCCAGTTCGGTGGTCGGAGTAGAAGCCAAGCCGATGTTCACCACATCAAACCCCATCCCCATCAGGGTTCCGCATACCACGTTCTTTACCATCTCACCGGAGATGCGGGCATCGCGTCCTACTACAATTTTATTACTCTTTACAGTTGTTGTTTTACGTATCAGCGTTGCATAAGCTGATGTGAATTTTACAATATCCAGCGGGTTCAAACCTTCCCCCGCATGGCCACCAATAGTGCCACGGATACCTGAGATTGATTTAATCAGTGTCATCGTCCTAATTGATAAGTTATTTCATAGTAACAAGGATAAACGTAAGCAGAGGCATTCTTTTGTCCCTCGCTATGAGGAACAATCAATCTAACCTTTGCCCGACCGGAAATCTCGCGGCCCGTTCTGATATAATTAAACGGAATCAACCAACCACTGGGAACAAACGTGCTGCCGTATACAGAAGCCATTTGCCCTGTAGTGAAAGAAGCCGAAAAATTCTTTCCCGACTTAGTTAACATAAATTCATCGGGATGTGGTGCAAGATTACCAATAGTATTCAAAGACAGAGTATCCCCTGTGCCATCTGCCGTTATCTGCTCTTCTACATAACGGGCCAGCACTTCATAACGTCCGTCTTTCAGTGCATTCCCGTTTCCTTTTTCTACAATTTGCATATACACACCATTGTCCGAGAAAAGAACAAACTCATTATCCTTCACATTCGTAGTTGAGTCTTGTTCCTGAAACTGCTCAAAGCTAATTACCTTGATATCTTCTTTCTCAATAAACCGCTTAATAGCTTCTCTTTCCTCTTCCTTCATCTCAGCATAGGATTTTTCATTGTTACATGACTGGAAAAACAATCCTAATAGAAACACTGATGTGAACAGTATACTTAATTTCTTCATTCTGATTCTGTTATAATTTCGGGCAAAAGTAATAAATCACCCGCAAACTTTTATATTGTTTTTAGGCAATTATACTAAAATAACTATTTTTTTGCCAACAATAGCTCTTCGTACTTCAATAAAGCTTGTTTAAACAAGCCGATAGCTTCTTCCATTGTGCCATAAAACTCACCTCCCGAAGCGTTCAGATGCCCGCCTCCGTTGAAAAAATCAGCGGCAACTTTATTACAGGGGAAGGTACCGACCGAACGCAAGGAAACTTTAATCATGTTTTTCTCCGTATCCTCGCGCAAGAAAACAGAGAAACGGACATTCTTGATAGAAAGGGGAATGTTCACAAAGCCTTCCGTATCTCCTTTCACATATTGAAATTTGCCTTGTTCCTCTTTGGTCAGCCAAATTAACGCCGAATTGAATTCGGGAAAAACCTGCATCTTATCATACAGCACATACCCCATCAGGCGCAAGCGTCCTTCGGAATACGTATTATATACGTTGCGGTAAATCTCATCCTTGTCTATGCCTTTCGAAAGAAGCTCACTGATGATGAAATAAATTTCCCGGTTATTCGAATTATAAGTGAAGCCGCCTGTATCTGTCATCATTCCCGTATAGATGCATTCCGCTCCTTCTTTGGTGATATCTTCAAAATACCCCAAACGGCAAATCAAACGGAATACGAGTTCGGAAGTGGAGGAGATTTCGGGATGAGAAATGACAATCCGGCAAAAATCACCGGGGTAAAGATGATGGTCTACCATCATCTTACGTCCTTTTGACGCAGCAACAGCATCTGCCATGGCATCAATACGCGACAGGGCATTGAAATCCAAACAGCAAATAACATCCGCCTCAGCTATCAACTTATCGGCAAACTCTTTATATTTGTCATAACGGATGATATCTTTCGCCCCGGGCATCCAACGTAAAAAATCGGGGAAAGCATTGGGAACAATCACGTTCACATTCTTCTCTTGAGACTCCAGAAAATGCCATAGTCCCAATGAAGAACCTATCGCATCTCCGTCGGGAGATACATGGGTGACAATTACTATTTTTTCAGCTCTCTCAAACCATTTCTCCACATGGTCAATATTAGCTTGCGAAATTACTTTTGATAACATATATATATCTTTTCTTTTGAAATGGCAAAAATACAAATTTATTCTTTATTCACAGAAGAATACGGAAAGAACCTTTCTCCGAAATATCAATATAATCCAAACCCAAGGTTTTACACTCCTCTTTATAGGCTTTTAACTTATAATCACCGAGCGATGCATCCAAGACTATTCTCTTTATATGAAACAGTTTTTGCAACGGAGCAATCTCTCCTTTATATCCTTTACACAAATACATATAATCGATATCCAACAGATTTGTGGCGGATTTGTTGCGCCAATACCCATCAGTCACCATACAAATATTCATGCCCCTCCAATGGACAATTCCTTTATGGCTCCATACATTTCTACCTTCATAATCGGATAACAGCAAATGGGGGATCGGCATCTTCTTCCGTTTCCAATAGGTTTCAGCTATGTTTTTCATATAAATATAGGTGCTGTCTTTCCTGTTTGAACATAAATAAGAAGAATTATCAGCCTCTATAAAATGAACGGCAGCACAATTATGCAGATTATAAAACACTATCGAAGGAACGGTTGCCCGGGGAAAATGAATGTAGAGCAAAAGTACCAGAATCATATTTATTCCTGCAAACACCTTTATCAACGCTTTTCTGCTCCCGGTACTCCAATAATACAGTCCCAACATAAAAAAAGCATAAAGCAAGCATACTTCCAAGGAAGATAAATACAACGAATCAATAAAAGCCGAAGGCAATCGGCTGATAGTCCATGTACCCCAATTCAAACATTTAATGACTTCTTCCAGCATGAACAGAATGCAATGATGAAGTTCTGCAACCGGTGCAAAGACAAAAGCCAGCAATGCCAGATAAATAATAACAGGAATCAATGGTGCCACCAGCAGATTTGCCAATAAAAAGTAAAGAGAGAAACCGGAAAAATAATACATTACCAATGGGGCCGTACCTAATTGTGCCACCACAGACACAATCGTTGTTCCCCATATATATCTCAAGAAACGATTACGGATAAAACGGATACGGTAGAATTCTTTATAACACAGAGAAATGGCTAAAACTGCCATAAAAGAGAGTTGAAAACTTACATCAAACAAATAAAAAGGAGAATACAACAACATAGAGAATGCCGCTATTGCCAATATATTCAGAGGTTTCCCTCGTTTCCCTCCCAGTGTTCCGAGCTCAACCAACATACACATGATGACGGCACGCACCACCGAGGGCATCAGACCTGCCACAAAAGCAAAACTCCACAGCAACAGCGTAACGACTACCCATTTCAGGATACGCATTGCCCGATTACGGCAAAACGGCCGCAACATATACCCTAACAGAAACCAAAGTATTCCGACATGAAGTCCCGACAATGCCAGCACATGGCTAATCCCCGCCACCGAATAAGACTCCCGCAACTCATCGCTCAACTCTTCTTTATATCCCACCGTCAATGCGGAAAGTACGGCAAATTCCTCTCCTTTAAATCCCCATTGCCGATAACACCCGACAATCTTATCTCTGCAAGCCAAAGCCTGTTGCTTGATACTGAGCACACGCGGTTTGTCCATAACACGCCAATATCCGGCATACACATAAGCAGTCCCGCTAATCTGTTTCCGCAACAAATAAGAAGCATAATCAAACTCATACGGATTACCTGCATTGTGCGGAGAACGAATTTTGCCATAGAACAAGATATTATCTCCGCTTTGCAAGGTTTGAGACAAACTGTCCTTATAAACAGAAAGCAGCACCTGTCTGTCCTCTGTCTTTACTTTGCATACCATGACTTTCTCCTTTTCAACAGGAGTTTCCTGAACGACACCTCGGTACACTTTCTTTTCCGATGACCAATCGCAGTTTATTTTATCCCACTGTATTTGCGTCACCGTACTTCCCAAAACCAGCAGAAACAGGCTGACCGTTCCTCCAAAAAGCCACCGATAACGGTAAGCGCATGTTCTCAGCATCCACAGAAGAGTAACAAAAAGCACAGCCATCACTCCAAAGTGCACAGACAACAAATTCAAAGACCGAAAGCAGGTATCGGATAAAAAAATTCCGGCTACCAATGGGATGGTCAGCCGGAGTATAGAGTAAGGCTTCAAAGCCGAAAATAATTGCACTGCCGAATAATCAAAGATTCTTCAACTTATGAATCATTTCTCCCATATCGGGAGCTTTGAATACCGCATTTCCCGCCACGAGAACATCGGCTCCAGCTTCCACCAACAGCTTACCGGTTTCCAGATTCACACCTCCGTCTACTTCTATCAAAGCCTGCGAACCGGTACGGGCTATGAGCTCGCGCAATTCCCGCACTTTATCCAATGTGTGTGTAATAAACTTCTGCCCTCCGAATCCCGGATTTACACTCATCAACAAAACCATATCCACATCACGGATAATGTCTGTCAACATGGCAACAGGAGTAGAAGGATTGAGCGTTACAGCTGCTTTCATGCCCGCATCCTTTATCTGTTGCACTACCCTGTGCAAGTGTATGCATGCTTCATAATGCACATTCATCATCATAGTGCCCAAGTCTTTTACTTCCTTTATAAACTTCTCAGGGTTGACAATCATCAAATGTACATCCAAAGGTTTTTCTGTCAGTTCCGCTACATATTTCAATACGGGAAACCCAAAAGAAATATTAGGAACAAACACACCGTCCATCACGTCAATATGCAACCAATCGGCTTCACTGCGATTGATTTGCTGTATGTCTGCCTGCAAGTTAGCAAAATTGGCAGACAGTAAAGAAGGAGATATTAGAGGTTTAGCCATAATTCACTGTTCTTATTTCTTAGCATATAGGTTACAAAAGTAGTACAAAAAAATGGTTTATTTGCGAATACTCGGTAAAATTGCAAACAGAAGTCATTTATTTCAAAGTAAACCGCACTCCCAATTGAATATTAAAATTAAAAGGATGCTCTTTGCGAATAGTCTGCCATTGACTACCATCATCAAAATAATAAACCACACCGGGTTCGGCGTAAATACCGACTTTCTCTGTAATCTTGAACTGTGCACCGGCAGCAGCCGACAACGACCATTGCAATGGCTTCACATTTATCTTTTCATCTGTTGCATCTTTGTCTTGCTTATTCACAATGCCCACCTTGTGCATCGTGCCCGAAACACACTTTTCGACCATTCCCCCTGCCGAAGCATAGATTTCAAAACGTTTATTACTCCACAAACGACGATCTACCTTCAAAGGAATTCCGACATAATGCAAGCGTTGCTCTTCTTCAAAATAAGAATCCTGAGAACCTGAACGTAAATCAGTGGAAAGCAACGTATAGGTTACTCCCGTCTCGATCCCCCATTTCTCATTCAACTCAAAACGGAGAGACGCGCCGAATGTGACAGGCATGTGATGTTCCACCTTCGTATTATTATCCTCATTCAGATTAGCAAAATAAATAGGCTCGTTCAGTTCATTTCTTGCCTCCAAAGAAGCATAAGGTGAATTTTTCTTCGGTTCTTTATTCAATGGAGCCAGACTTCCATATCCCGAATAATTCATATTGGAAGAAAAAGGAACGTTACCGGTAGAAACACCAACCGACCACTTCCTTTCTTTTGTCTTCCGGGGGGTGGCGTATGCATAATAATTATTACGCCGGGCAGTTCTTGCAGCCGGTTTCTGCACAGGCTCTCCAGTCTTCACCTGTTCCGTTTCTTTGCTCTTTTTATCCGTCTTATCTGTTTCCTCCATCGGCTTTTCTTCTGCTGTTTTTTCTGTCATCACCTCATTATAAAATGCAGATACAGCTTTCTGCATAACAGCTTCCACATTGTTCACTTTCTTTTTTACTGACGTAATTTCGGGAGCGATATGTGCCACTGACGGATGGGTAGGAATTATCTCATTCATATCCGCCGAAGGAGAAAGAGATGCTATTTCAACAGATTTTCTTTCTACATATTCTGCCGAAGGAGAATGCCAGAACCATACGGTCACTGTCGATATGACCACCAGCAAGGCAATTGCTGCTACTGCCTGCCAGCGACGCCACAACGGAATAATTTTGGGAGTACTATTAAGCTCCTTCTCCAACTGATTCCAAAGATCAGCAGGAGCCGGTTCGGAATAGTCCTCCATCCGATGGCGTAAATTCTTTATCCATTTATCTTTCTCTTCCATTCCTATATCCTCTTTCTATAATCATTAATCTTCTTTATAAGTAAACTTTTGGCACGATATAATTGCGATGAAGAGGTATGCTCGGTGATTCCTAACATCTGAGCTATTTCCTTGTGTCCTTTCTCTTCAAATACATATAGATTAAAAACGGTGCGATAGCCTTCCGGCAATTCTTTTATAAACTGCATCAATACAGACTGAGGAATCTGTTCCATCGTATCATCATCTCCATCCACCATATCCGGCAATTCTTCCACTACTATTTCCTGATTGGCTGAAGACTGTTTGCGCAAATAACCCAAAGCTTCATTTACCATCACACGCGCAAGCCATGCTTTGAGTGACCCTTCTCCTTTGTAAGTAAACTTGTCGAAAGAACGAAAGATATTCAAAAAGCCATCATGCAAAACATCTTGTGCCGTCTCTCTGTCACCAATATAACGAATACAGATAGCCATCAATTGTCCGGCATAACGCTCATACAACTGCTTGCGGGCAAGGTTATCTCCCTTGCCGCATCGTTCGGCCAACTCTGCTTCATTCATTGTTTGTGACACTATTTTATTCTATAAATGATGAGATTGCAAAAATACTGCATTAACGAAGCAGATTTTTTTTGCTTAAGCAGATTTAACACTTTTAGAAGCAGTAAACATCCTGTCTGTACATTTACGTCATAGAAACATTCAAAAAGAGATAATGAAATGAAGCATATAAAGAATATACTACTCCTACTCTTTCTGTCGGTCGTGACCTGCATGACGCAAGCATGCAGTCACGATGAAGACATAGATGACCTCCAAAGCAGTATGGATAATTATAATGCAGACATGGCCATCATTGTCAATCCCATTACGCTATCGGGGGCTACTTTGATAGATACTGACTTAAACGGATATACTTATATAGCCAACCCGCAAATCTTGTCTGACAATAAAATAAACCAAAAAGGGCAACGCATATTTTATACTTACACTGCCATTCCTCAGAGTACAGGTGCTGACAGTATTCCTTATATCACTATTATGCAAGTGAATAAAGTGCTGACCAAAGAACCTGTCTTCGTGGAAGACAATGATGCAAAAGACTATGGCACAGACCCGATTGAGATTAGCGGGCAAAGTATAAGCAAAGCGCATCTCAACTTACGCTACACCTTTTTAAACGGAGGGAACCATCTTATACCACATTCTATCAGCTTACTCATAGCGAAAGATGCCCAACCGGACGCACGCGGATATTTAAGTGCCGAGTTGCGTCATGATGCGGCCGATGACCTGCAACTCAATGCCAACAGTGGTTATGTCTCATTTACATTGGAAAATATGCCGGGATTTAAAGAAGGTACATTGAAAGGATTTAAGATAAAAACAAAAACGATTAAAAATGAAACCGATATCGTAGAAGTCACGATGAACAATAACAGAAAAAGCATGAATTTCAATATCTAAACCATAACTCAACCCAAAAACTAAACGACCGTTATAATATAATGTCTCATTTATTATAACGAAAGGCGCAGGACGGCATTCACCGGCTGCGCCTTTTTACTTTGTTTCTGTTCTTTGTGTGATTACTCTACACGGTTATCATTAGCTGTCCTATAACCTCTCAAGAAATCCGCAACATGCATACGTTTCTTTCCTGCCAGCTGCAAAGACAATATATTAATGAAACCATCTTTTACCGCTATCCGGAAGTCAGTCTTTAAATCTGTACGAATCTCCCCTATCTGCATATCATGCTGACAGAAGATTTTCTCAGCTTCATAAATCTTCATCATCTGCTTACCGGCTCCCCCCATATACAATTCTGTCCATGCAGCCGGATAGGGAGATAAGCCGCGAATAAAATCATAAATCTGTTTCACTCCCTTATTCCAGTCAATGCGACACGTTTCCTTAAAAATCTTAGGAGCCGGACGCAATTCTGCTTCCGACTGAATCAGTTTTTCCTGCGGAACAGGCTTCACCGTACCGGCCAAAATAGCATCTACCGTTTCAAGCACCAGCTCTCCTCCCAACATCATCAGTTTATCGTGCACAATTCCCACATTGTCTGTATCGGCAATAGGCACACGCACCTGCTGTATGATTTCTCCGGTATCAATTTCATGCTTCAAGAAGAAGGTGGTGATACCCGTTTCTGTATCTCCATTGATGACTGCCCAATTGATGGGGGCTGCTCCTCTGTACTGAGGCAACAAAGAGGCATGAAGATTGAACGTTCCCAGGCGAGGCATATTCCAAACCACTTCGGGTAACATTCGAAATGCCACCACAATCTGTAAATCCGCCTGCAAAGAACGAAGCTCTTCAACAAAAGATTCATCTTTCAATCTTTCCGGTTGAAGCACGCGCAATCCCTGCGACACAGCATACTGCTTTACAGGACTGGGCTGCAACACACTTCCATGACGCCCCATCGGTTTGTCGGGCATCGTTATCACACCTACTACATTATAACCTCCTTCAACCAGACATTTGAGACTCTCTACCGCAAAATCAGGAGTACCCATATATACAATTCTCAAATCTTTCTTTTCCATACTTATAACTATTAATCTGCTGAAAAATCTACCAATACCTGACGGTATGAGTTGAATATCTTCGACTTGGAAACAAATCCCTTATATTTGCCGAGCTCATCTATCACAGGAAGATTCCAAGCTTTCGTATCATCAAACTTCCTCATAACCTCTTCCATCGAATCGTTGACATAAATTCTGGCGGCAGGCGACACCATAAACTTTTCCACTTTGAAACGATGATACAGCTCCTGACGGAACATAATGTTCCTGATATCGTCCAATGCCACAATGCCCAGTAACTCTCCATTCACATCCACAACAGGAAATAAATTACGTTTTGCCTGGGAAATGACTTTTACCATTTCGCCCAAATCCATATCGGGACGAACTTTCTCAAAGTCGGTTTCCACCACGCTTTCGATATTCATCAAGGTCAATACCGCCTTGTCCTTATGATGAGTCAACAATTCTCCTTTTTTAGCCAAGCGCATGGAGTAAATGCTATGCGGTTCAAACACCATGATAGTGAGGTAAGAGCTGACAGACACCATCATCAAAGGCAAGAACAAGTCATAGCCTCCGGTCAGTTCCGCAATAAGGAAGATACCTGTCAAAGGTGCATGCATCACCCCCGACATCAATCCCGCCATTCCCAATAAGGCGAAATTCTTTTCAGGAATATACGGACCGAGATGAAATTCGTTACAGAAATGGGCAAAGATAAATCCGGTGATACACCCTAAAAACAAACTGGGTGCAAAGATACCGCCACAACCGCCACCGCCATTGGTGGCACTGGATGCAAAGACCTTAAATAACACAATCAATGCCAGATAAACAAGCAGCAAACCGCCATATCCATAGAAGATAGAGTTGTTCATCACCGTATCCCAATCCTGATTGGATACCCCATTGAGCAATAAATTTATCGTATCGTACCCTTCACCGTAAAGAGGCGGAAAGAGGAAAATCAAAACACTCAGCATGATGCCGCCAATGGTCAACTTCACATACGGATTATTATAACGACGAAATACATTTTCTACAGAATTCATAGCACGGGTAAAATACAAAGAGACCAATCCGCAAGCAATCCCCAACAAGATAGCCGATGGGATACGCTCCATCAAAAACGGCTCATCCATGTGAAATTTGAACATAGCCTCCGAACCGGTGAGAATATAAGAAACCGTAGCAGCCGTCACACACGACACCAGCAATGGCAAAAGAGAAGCCATCGTCAGGTCTATCATCAAAACTTCCAAAGTAAATACCAATCCGGCAATAGGAGCTTTGAAAATACCTGCCACTGCTCCCGCTGCACCACATCCCACCAAAAGCATCAGCGTCTTATGTTCCATCTTAAAGGCACTGCCCAAATTAGAACCGATAGCAGAACCGGTCAGCACGATAGGCGCCTCAGCTCCCACCGAACCACCAAAACCGATAGTAATGGCACTCGCAATCACCGATGACCAGGTATTATGCCGTTTGATACGGCTCTGACGCCGCGAAATAGCATAAAGAATCTTTGTCACACCATGACTGATATCATCCTTCACAATATGACGTATGAATAAGCCTGTCAAAAAGATACCCACCACAGGATACACCAAATATAACCAGTTCACCCCTGTTGAGTCAAAATTCTCTGTCAGGAATTCTTTAATCCATTCTACCAAAAACTTCAGGAACCATGCTGCCAGTGCAGTAAAAATACCTACCAGAAAGCTCAGTATCAGAATGAAATGTTTTTCCTTTATCCTTTTTTCGCGCCACAGAATAAAGCGCTGCAATAAGCTCTTCTTATCTTCTATTAAAGCATCCATTCTCTCTTTCTTATTCTCTTATAATCTTCACTTCTCCTCCTTTACCCAACTTAATAATACCGGAAGGTTTCGGATGTCCGACTTCATCTTGCCTATAACCGACAATATAGTCTACCGCTTGTTTTATTTCCTCGCTTATTTCACTGAAATTAGCAGGTGAAGGCTGACCGCTGATGTTTGCGGAAGTAGATACGATTGCTTTGCGAAAACGGAAACAAAGCTCTTTTGAGAACGCCTCACCTGTTACACGAATGCCAACGCTGCCATCTTCCGCCAACAGATTTTCGGCCAAATTACGAGCACCGTCATAGATAATAGTCAGCGGTTTGGTAGCATAATCTATCAAATCCCACGCAACTGCCGGTACATCCCGTACATAAAAATCGACTTTCACCGAACTGTCTACCAGTACCAGCATTGCCTTGCTGTCTGCTCGTTTCTTGATATCATACACACGCTTCACAGCTTCTGCATTGGTTGCATCGCAACCTATTCCCCAGATGGTATCCGTAGGATAAAGAATTATCCCGCCTTTCTGCATTACCTCACAGGCTTTCTTCACGTCTTGTCTAATCGCTTCGTTCATATCGATTTTATTGTTTGAGTTTTCAATTCTACAAATTGCAAATGTAGTAATTTTCCCATTGATTATGACTACTAAAACTAAAAAAGATGCCTAAACAATTACTTCGAACTGTTTAGACATCTTCCCTAAAGTATTTAAAAAGTATATTCAGAACAATGTATTCGTTCCTTCTATCAAATTGCCCATTGCCCATGCAGCACGGATATTCAAATCACGGTCTAAAACCAACAAATCGGCATCTTTGTCTTTTTGCAATGTTCCCTTTCTATCATCTACTCCCATGATGCGTGCCGGTGTTTCCGAAACCATATTGATGGCATCACCCAAAGGAATGCCTGCTTTGACCATCGTACGTACCAATACATCCATTGTAGCAATACTTCCGGCAAGCGAAGAACGGTCTGCCATCTTGCATACACCATCCTCAATAATCACATTCGGGTCAGTTATTTCAACTCCTTCGGCAGCAGCATAAGCCAGCGCATCGGTTACCAGGCAGGTATGGCTCACTCCTTTCAGCTTATAAGCCAACCGCAAGATAGTAGATGGTAAATGAATTCCGTCAGCAATAAGTTCGATAGTCATTCCATCTGTCAGATAGACACTTTCCACCGTTCCTTCATACTTATATTCACGGCGTTTATGAAATCCCGGCATTGCATTGTAAAAATGAGCCGCATGAGTATATCCGGCTTCATAAGCAGCTTTGATACCGTCATATTCGGCTTCGGTATGAGAAATGGCAGCCACTATCCCTTTGGATCTCAGGTAGCCGGCAAATTCCAAAGCACCCGGCAACTCAGGAGATGAATCCCAGCGCTTGATACAATTTGTTTCATCCAACAATGAAGTATATTCTTCTTTATCCGGATTTTTCACCTTACCGGAAAACTGCCCACCTGCCATCTTAGGATTCAGGTAAGGTCCTTCCACATGAAGTCCCAATACCGGACTGTCTTTTTCTTTCATCAGCTTTTCGCATATACTTACAGCTTTACGAATCTCTGAAAAAGGAGAAGATGACAATGTCGGGAAAATACTGGTGGCACCGTGTTTCTGATGTGCTTTGACAGCTGTGCGGAATGCCTCTTCCGTACACTCTGTAAAATCGTGACCACCGCCCCCATGAGCGTGCATACATACAAATCCGGGGACAATATACATGCCTTTGGCATCAATCAGATTGGCGCCAATCAGCGCTAAATCACAGTTGGTAACTTCCAGTATTTTATTATCCCGCATCAACACCGAACCTTCGTCCAGCCAACCCTGCGGGGTAAATATCTTACCATTGATAATTTGAGTTAACATGATATGTAAGTATTAGAATGTTTATTGACCTGCAAAATAAAACATTTTATTTTATTCCTCTTTATAAAATTGAGATTTCTTTCTACTTTTTCCATAAATGTATGGCATCAATCTCCTGAATAATACAAATAAAACAGGAAGGGAAAGCCGATGCTTTCCCTTCCCACACTTTAACCAAACGTGTATTCTTCCCCTTTTCAGCCTCTTTACAAGTAAAAAGAAGACAGAAAAACATGAAGAGAAGTAATGATGAGCTTACATGCTTCACTTTGTGGTTATTCAATTCTGAATAAGCCACTTAAATACGTACCTCGCGGTGTCGTTATAGTTATAATATAAGTACCTTTTGAGTAACCACTTATATTAAAAACCTCCGGAGCGGAATCAATAAATGAAATAGTACGTTCTTCCATTTCCTGATTATTTTCTTCTGATGCAATCGTCACCGTGGCATCGGAAAGGTCCACATAAAAAGTAATGACAACTTGTGTATCTTGAAGATAAGCCTCTATCGGCAGAGAAGCAGATCTGGCATCGTCCATAATAAAACTTCCCTCAAAATCAATTTCCTTTTCAGGAACTGTTTGCGCAAACATAGGTGCAAAAGACAAGATAAAAAAGATAGTTATCAATACGTTTTTCATAACAAATGTTTTTATTACATTGCGAATTTAGAAAGAGCCCCACAATAATCCAAACAATCGTCCAACTGATTTGCGACATTTACTTTCACTGATTATCAGCATTATATTTCAATGCAGCACTCTTTTTTGCGACAAAACCTGAATAAAACACCTATCTTCTTTTCTTAAAATCTGCAATATAAGCAGCGAAATCATCTTTACTACCTTTGGGAAACCCGAATTTCTCACATATACGATAAATCCATCGTTCTTCCGAACGCAATTGTATCTTTAATAATTCAGAGATTTCATCATCGGAAAAATCCAAAGCTTTCAAATAACACACATCCCTTTCCCGCCCGGTCAACTGATACTTTTCCAGCAAACGGCCGGCAAAATCATCATAAACCAAATCCAACCAAATATGCAATTTCTCCCTATCCACTGCCGGATTATAGGAAGCCTGTTCTTTAGACTTCAGTTTCATTATCATTTCCAAAGCTTCAATATACTCCAACGGAATATCCTTATCTTTCGATTTGCAAATGATTTCCAACCGACGAATACTAATATCTTTTTGCTCTTTTTCCGCTTCCAATTGAGTGATCTGCATCTGCAATTTTTCTTTTTCCTCATTGTGCATCGTTTCATCCTCCGCTATCTTAGTTTGACAGGCATCAATCTTTTCTTGCAGCTCCACTTTTTCCTGTTTGCTTTTCAATAATAACTTTTCTTTTTTCTTTCTATTTATAGACAACACCAAATAATGTATTCCAATCAGCGCAACAATTATAACGGTCGATATTATAATAGTAAGATACCAATGATTATGTATCTCTACATTCTTATTCAATAATACTACTTGATCATATTTCTTTTGTATTTCCAAATATTCAGACCGATTTATTTGAGAGCGCAAAGTATCCGACAATAATACATAATGCGATAAATAGGTAACAGCATCTTCGTATTCCTTTCTTGCCACATTTTCCTCATACAAGAAATAATAAATGCGAGCCTTTACTGCCGGCTCCGATGTTTTTAACGCATACTGACACAAGCTATCAACTTCCCCGTCACGTCCTGTCCGGCTATATAAATTGGCTAATAAAAGCATAGCTCTATATGATACGTCTCCCGACGCATTATCTAACGCCTTACGCACATACTTCTCAGCTTCCGCCCATTCTTTTTCCTTACTTTTATAGATTCCATAATTATAATATATTTTTGTCTGAAGCATAGAATCGACCAAAGGTACCATATCCAATAATTGAGAATAATACAAATCAGCATCATCTCTATTTCCCCAATAATATGATATATTAGCAAGATTCATTATACTGCTTACTTTCCATGACAATACCTGCTTTGGAACAATGTTAACCGCTACAGACTTCTTAAAATAATCGATTGATAAAGCATAGTTTCTATTCTTTTGATTCAAATACCCCAATCCCATGTAAATTAATGTCACAATCCTATTATCTTTTATTCTTGGAATATAACTTTCTGCTTCTTTATAGACCAACATAGCCTCTTCATCTTTACCCATATCTTTTAATACTCCTCCTTTATATAATAATGAGGCCGTTCTTTTTTCCACATCTTTATCCTGATAATACCCGACAGCGATATTAATCAATGAATCCGAAGTAGCGACAATATTGGAACGATATTGCGCTTGTGTCAACAACAATGCATAATCTGCCAGCTCTTTTCCCTCCAAATCTTCCGGCATAACGATAGACTCCAATACTTTTAAAGCAGAATCCGGTTCATCCCACATTCGTTTTTCTGCCATATCCAATGCATATCTTGCCTCTTTATGACCACAAGATGCACAAAAACACAGGACGAACAACAACATAATAAGAACTATACGACATAACAACTTGCCGCTCTTCTCTACCATATACATAACTTTTGTTTTTTTATAATAAGCTTAAACGCATACAATATTACAACTACCCGATAATACCACCAAATAATTTCATACTAATCTTCTTTCCGATTCGTTGTGCCACACGGACGTATGCATAACTCCATGCATACGTATGTATAGCCCTACACATACGTATGTGTAGCCCCATGCGAACGTATGTATAGTTCCGTGCAGACGTATGTGTTTGAAATGGGTAAAATTTATTAACGCTAAATACAAGAAGAAGGCATTATGTCTCTTATTCTACAATAAGTAATGAATTGCAACAACCATACAATATTATTTTTATTTCTTCATTTTATTCAGACTTCATTCTTTTTTTCTGTTTCTTCAAAGAGAATATAGGCAAAAACATGAAAATGCCCAATATAGAAGCAATCAATCCTCCAATCGTTCCGGCTGCTAACGGAAACCAAAAGGCCTCTTTTCCCTGACCTATCATGAAAGGAATAAATCCCAAAATAGTAGACACAACAGTCAGGAAAATAGGAATAATCTTTGAATTCCATGCTTTAGTATACGCTTGCACGTCCGAAAGCAGCGGATAACGTTTGCGGATGGAGTTATACTCATTCAATATATAAATACTTGCATTCACCGTTATACCGCATAACAATACGAAAGATGCAAAACCACCCTGGTCGAAGTTTAAGCCAAAAAGATAGAAAGTCAAGAACACACCAATATACGAAATAGGAATCACAAAAATAATAGCCAACGGTTGTTTGAGCGAATTAAACAAAATGCCGGTGGTAAAGAAAATGATTGCAATCACAATCAAGAGCAATGCATATTGTGCATTGTCCTTCTTCCCCCATGACCACCGTTCCTGCTCATCCTCTGCCGTATATCCCATCGGCAATATCTTATTAAAGGCTTCCAAATCCTTCTTCAACAACTTTCTTCCCTGCTCGGAAGAACCTATATACTCATATTGCAGACACAAACGATACTGCTGATTTTCTTTTGCCACCTTCTGCGGAGACTGTCCTTTCTCTACCGTTGCAAAATCAGCTAATTTATAAGAGTGTCCGTTTATCATCAAAGGAACATTTACCAGCCCCCACACATCATATTGCTGCCCTTGCATGGAAGACAGCTTCAGCCATTCAGCCTGATTTTCAAACAAAACACTTCCGCAATAAATATCACGCCCGAACACAGGTCCCAAAGCATTGAATAACTGTGTAGCCGTAATATTCTCCTTGGCCATCCTTTCCCTGTTCAAGTCAAGGTAGAATTCGCTGTAATCATCCTTCCACCATGAGAATTCAGAATTGATAATCACCTCTTTTATTCGACGATGCTCCAAAAGTTTCTCTTTCAAACGGTCTCCCCAATAAGCCAACTCATCATAATTATAACCATACATCTTCACCCGGAAACTTCCGGCACTCTCGCGCACATCATTGTTGAAGCCCTGGTCTTGCAAACCATATACTCCCCAGCTTCCTCCTCCCAGCGTCAAAGCTTTACTGATAATATTAGACTTCAATGTATAAGGGAAGCCACTGTGTTCCACTTCTTTCGTAAAGTAAATCTGTAAGTTTGCCTGCCGTGCGCTATATATAGCTGTCTGGAACTGCCTGATTTCCTTAAAATCGCTCAAGTAAGTTTCCATCTTCTTGACCAATGCATTCATTTGCTCCAATGTACTTCCGTTAGGCAGATTGGCATTTACATACAATACCACTTCTCCCTCATCACGATTAAAGTAACTGCCTTCGTATACTTTCTCGACAAACAGACGCAAACTGCCTCCCAATGCCTTGTCGACTATCGGTTTTACTTTCTCTTTATAAGTGGAGTTGCCGAATACCTTATTATAATATTCCGCAAATGTCCCCTCCCCTTCCATCTTATCGGGCAACATAAAGACAGGCAGGCCAAAGCCCAATACCAATAAAATACAGGCCGGCACCCTAAAGCGGCACAAGTAATAAATAAATCCCTGATAGAAGCGAGTAAAATAAACCGCAAAACGCTTCATCCAAGTGCGTCTGTGCTTCTTCGTCTTTTTCTTCTCCAACTTAATCTTGTCAATCATGGAAGGAACAAAGAACAAGGCTACAAACAATGAAACAGCCAGATTTATAATTACCACAGCCGCAAAATCCTGCAAGTTCAACCGAATCTTTTCATCAAGGAAGAAAATAATAACCAATGCTCCGATGGTAGTTAAAGTAGCAGCCAGCACAGAGACAAATGCTTTCAGATTCCTACGATGCAAAATATGATCGGTCATGACAATAGTATTGTCTATCACCAAGTTGAGAGAAATGGTAATACCGGCCAAAGAATAAAGCTGCATTTCCAGTCCGAAGATATAATAGAAAATAGCAGCTACGGCTATGTTGATAGTCAAGCTGGTTACTATCAGAAACAGATAACGCAAATTGCGGGTAATCAATGCAACAAACAGCAATAAAATCAGCACAGTCAGTCCGGTACGGAAATAAATTTTATCCAATTCCTTTTGAATATACTCCGTGGCATCATAACCGATATGTACCTCATATCCGGCCGGCATCTTTGCCTGCAATTCCGCCATACGGTCTTTTACCTGACGGCTCAGTTCCAGCTGATTTGCCGTTTCCTCAGCCGTAATATAAAGATAGATGGAATTCAGTCCGTTGATGCGGTAATAGCTCTGTGGCTGTTCTTCCACATGCTTTACTTTTATCAACTTATCCAATGTGACCACCGTTCCATCTCCTGTCTCCAGTTTGATGGCATCGGGCTCAAACTCCGTTTCCTTGCCTGTAGCAGTGCGCACCACCCGAATCCAGTCCTTATCATCCGGCCCCTTCTCTATAGAACAAATACCCAGAAATTCTTTCTCGTAATGGCGGTTGATGGCAACCTGCACGTCTCCCAGTGTTATTCCCAAGCGAGACAACTGTTCACTGTCATATTCCAATTGCCATTCCATCGGAGTAGCCCCATTCAATTCTACTTTATATACACCCGCCAATTGTCCCAGCACCGGTTTTATGTTCTCTTCGGCATAGTTTTGAATCAAGATAGGGTTAGAGGGCGCATTGAGAGTATATGTCATAAATGGCCTCGATGCTTTATCATCCGAACGGCGGGTACTAATCTGAGGATAGCTGACTCCGTCAGGCAACTGCGCCCACGTTTGGCGGATAATGGTTGACACTTCAAAACGGGCAGCATCAATATCCGCATGCTTATCCAGTTCCAGCGTTATACTTCCTCCTCCATTATCAGAAGTAGATATTACATTTTTTATTCCGTTTACCCTTGCCAGCATCGATTCCAGTTTGCTGGTCACCTCAGCCTCTATCACCCGCGATGAATTACCCGGCATTCTAAATGAAATAGTGAGCCCCGGCAAAACACGCGACGGTGCCAGTTTGACCGGCAATAACGGAACCAAAGCCAAACCTATCAACGCCAAACAGACAAAAGTGACTATCAGCGTAAACGAAGATAAAGTACGAGAGTTGCTCATCGATACATACCTACATTAAAATCAAACTTATCAGATAATGAAAATCCCGAAGCAAAGTCGTGCAATGTCAGTTTCCGTATCTTATAATAATTCAACCAATAATTCTGTAAAGCCGAAATATAATTCTTCTGTGCTTCTTGTTGGCGATTTAATGAAAGAGTCAGACTGTTTACATCCGCTTTGCCGATAATGAAGCGTTGGCGTGTCTGTTCATACGCCATCACCGCCAAGTCCAATGCTTCTTCGGCACTGGCAATCAGGCGCTGCTGGATATTGAAATCACTTACGGTCATTATCACCTCTTCTTCCACACTAAGCTCTTCCTGACGTGCGGCAATCTTTACCACATTCAGGTTATTCTTTGCCATATTGTATTTTCCTTTTCTTACTCCCCAGTCCACCAATGGAATAGAAACACTCACCGACACCAAATCCTGTTGCAAAGGGTGGCGGTAGGCATCTCCGAACTTATCTGCTACCTGATTGAATCCGACACTGGCATTCAGGCTGGCATTAAAACGAGATTCCACCTTGGTCTTATTCACATTCTGTTCTGCTTCCAAAATATTCTGGCGTTGCTCCAAGAAAGACGGATTGTTCTCTTTTGCTTTAGCCAGAGCCACATCTACCGGAATCTCCATGGCAGCGGGGCGACCGGGTAAAGACAATTCGATAGTCGTATTCTTATCCAGATTCAGAAAAGAAGCCAATGAGAACATAGCACGTTTCAGCGCTATCTGTGCATTTTCCAAAGTGTTATGCGCATTCACTTTATCCAATTCAAGGGTCAATAAATCCGCACGTGAAATGGCTGCTATTTTATGGCGTTGCAGTCCGATACTATACAAGGTATCACTGGAAGACACATTCTCTTTAGCCAATTGATAGTCGGCTTGAGCCATTGCCAATGCAAAGAAGTAAGTGACAGCCTCCTCTGACACGGTCTCCGTATTATAAATGAATTGTTTCTTTACCTTTTCATATTTCAGCGGTTCAATCTTACGGTCCCAACGAAATGCATTATACCCCAATAAGCTCTGCTGATAGCCCACCCGGATAGGCACACTGGAATATTGGGTAGATTTCGTATCACCGAAGTTGCGCATAAAGTCAAGTTGCGAATCTATATAGAAAGTACCGCCTGTCCAATCCAGATTCTGCCTGATGCTCAGTCCGCCACCGGCACTGAACATCTGCTGTTCACGATATACGTCCATATCCTCATTAGAGTCATAACGCTGAGTGATATACCGGTAATACTTTGCCGGAGTCAGGTCGAGTGTCAAACTGGGAAGGCGATTTGCTTTATAGGTTCTGAATTCCCAATAACCCGATAAATACATATTTTGATATCTGAATGCCGACAACGAACTGTCATTCGCAATCTCTATCGTATGCTGCAAATCCAATTTCACCGTCTGCTGTGCCTTTACGCCAACCGATAAAAGACAGCCTATGATCCATATACTAACGTACTTCATTTTTATCATGTTTTCTATAAATAAACCAATATATCAAAGGAATAATGAACAAACTGACCAATGTTCCCACTACCATCGAGCCAATCATGGCAATAGACAATGGCTTTTGCAATTCCGATCCCATATCCGAAGTAAACAACAATGGCACCATTGCAAAAATAGTAGTCAACGACGTCATGATAATAGCTCTCAAACGTCTCTTACCGGCAATATGGATAGCCTCAACCAAAGGTATTCCGGTTTTACGCAACTCGTTAATAGTATCCAGTTTCAGAATAGAGTCATTCACCACAATACCGCAAGTTACAATAATACCGATAGCCGACATCAAATTCAGCGTATGTCCAAACACCCATAAGGTAATCAATGCAAAAGCTGTATCTACCGGTATCTCCAACAGCACGATGAACGGCTGCAAGAAACTCTCGAACTGTGCACACAAGATAAAGTACATCAACAAGAGCGACACAAACAGAATAACAGTCAGTTCTCCCATCATCTTTTCATTCGAAAAGAAACTGCCTGAGAAATCCACTTCCCACTCATTCTTTTCTTTAACCGTTTCCTTCACTTCCTTCATAAGTCGTGTAGGGTTTTCAACATCATAAAAACTCAACGGAATATACTCTCCGTTCTTACCGGCCGTAATACTCTTCAAATCCTCAGCCGGAACAATCGATACCAGCTCACTCAGCGGAATATAATTCACCTGTCTGTTCTTATCAGGCTGAGTTTGAACCAAAGTTTCATTCAGAATACGGTTCACGCTTTTTTCTTCTCCGGCAATGCCGATAGGCAAATATTGCTGGTAAGAACGCAAGGTAGACACTTTGTTTTCTTTAAAAGCAGTGCGCAACACCCTGGTCAGTTCCTCGTAAGCAATGTTATACAACAGCAACTTTTCCCGGTTCACCACCAAATTCAACTGATTACGGAAAGCAATACCCGTCGGAGTCATTCCCGTTGCCTGAATAACGTTCTTTTCCAACTGCTGTAATTGCTCGGCTTCGGGAGCTTTTGATTTATTGGCAGCATGAAGCTCTGCCACGATATCTGCCTCCCCTGTCACAAACAACTTCTCAAAAATAGTTTCGGGAGGAGAAAAAGATATCACAGCCAAAGGATATTTCTCTTCCACTTCCTTCGTCAACAAATCCTGCAATGGAAGTATCTCTGTGGGTGTCCCGGTCTTAAAATAAAGTTCCGCTTCGGTTGAAGACAACTCACTTCCTCCATTCAATATGTAATCCTGCATACCCACATAAGCCGTATGTTCAGTCACCTTATCATCTGTCAGTTTCATCAGCTCATCCACCCGCCGATTATTCTCGTCCACGTGAATATTTTCATTCCATTCGATACGCATTATCAGTTCGTTCTGGTCTATCTCCGGCATCCTTTCCTTTTCCATAAAATAAAAGAAGAACACACAAACAGGCAAAGTGGCCAAAGTGCCCAACAGACTAATTTTCTTATGAGAAAACACCCAATCGATACCTTTATCATAAAAGCCCTCCAGCCATTCGTTTTTCAACAGATTATCAAATCTCTTGGACAAGAAGCTTTTGCTCCGTATGCCTAATCTATAGAATAACAGATAAAGCACAGGTAAAAGCATAATACCGGTGACATACGAAATCATCAATCCCACTGTGATGGAGAAAGCCTGGTCCATAAAGATAGCACCTGCAATCCCGCTCATAAATATCAACGGCAGGAAGACAGCAATGGTAGTCAGTGACGAACTCAACATCGGAGTAATCATTTCCGTAGTTCCCACAGCACATGACCGCTTCAATGAATATCCCCGCTCCCGATATTGAGAAATATTCTCCGTCACAATGATAGAGCTGTCAATCATCATACCCACAGCCAAAATCAAGCCCGACAATGAGATAACATTCAATGAAACATGGCAGAAATAGAAAAAGAAAAAAGTAATGACAATAGAGGTCACCATACTGATACCGATAACCAACGGCGAGCGGATATCTCCCAAGAACAATATGGCAACAATGAAAATAAACAAGAATCCTAAAGACAAATTCTGTTGCAAATTGGAAATGGTATAATCCAACAATTCCGTCTGGTTACGGCTTATACTGAACTCAATATCAGGATAAAGAGAAGCAAAATAATCGGTCGTTTCTTTCAACTTCTCCTTCATTTCATCCATATTCTCGTCACTCTGCTTTATGATAGCCAGAGTAACCGCTTTTTTACCTCCGGCAACGGATAGCCCGCTTTCTTTTTGTGATACGACATCCACTTTGCAAAGTTCCTTCAATTGCAAAATACGGTCTCCCTTACGGATATATATATTCTTCACATCTTCGGTGGTACGGAGCAACGTAGCAATACGGATATTATATTCATAATACCCATCCCTTACCAACATACTTCCCGGCTCCACATTATTGGAAGCCAATGCATTCTCGATATCCTCCACCGTGATACCCGTCATGGCCAGTTTATCTTTATCTGGAACTATCTGAAGTAATTTTCCGGGGACACCGGTAATATCAGCCATCGCTACCTCAGGCAACTGTTCGATGCGGCGTTTGACCACATTTTCCGCCAGTTCGCACATATCCAGAAACTGTTGCTCATTCGTGCCCTCATAAGGCCGGTCATTCTTCAGTGTCATGTTCAGATAGAAAACCGGAATATCCGTTGCACTTGCCTTTATTGCTTTAGGACGCGCCACCTCTTTGGGCAGGCTGTTCATGGCAGCATCAATCTTTTCATTGACCTCTATAAACGCCAAATCCGTATTGACACCAAACTCGAACTCCATGCGGATAACACCTGCACCGTCACGAGTCTCACTTTTTATTTCTCTCAATCCCGCCACCTGCAATAATTGTCTGCGCACCGGTGTAACGACTGTATTCTCCAACTCACGCGCCGAAGAGTTTTCTCCCGACACCTGAATGGTAATTTGGGGAATAGCGATGTCAGGCAACAAAGACACCGGCAATGAGAAATACGTCACCAGCCCGATAATAAAACAGGCAGTGAACGCCATCAGCACGGCTATAGGGCGTTGTAATAAGAACTTTACCATTTGCTAATTCTTTTCAGATTCTTCAATTCATTCAGAATGACAATTCTCAATTCTTAATTACCTTGACAGGAGCTTCATGAGCCAAATTTACATTACCGGTGACTATCACTTCCATTCCTTCCTCCAGACCGTCTGTGATGGTATACTCTTCCATATTTTCCAGCCCTGTATGCACATAATTCCACATAGCCTTACCGTCTTTCAGCGTAAATACCACCTGCTTGCCCGAACGCAGAACAACAGCCGTTTTAGGAATCACCAACTGCTCTCCTACCGAACGCTTCACACTGACTCTGACGTTCATCCCGTCAAAGAGTTTATTGCCTCCATTCACCCGCGCCTTTACACGCACCATACCATTTTCATCCACCAGCGGATTGATTTCACTGATACTTCCCTGACGTACACCGGCAGCGGAAGCATAAGGAGTCACTTCCACTTTATCCCCTACCTTAATCAGAGGCAACTCACTTTCAAGCACAGTGAAATCAACTTCCATCGTACCGGCGTTAATTACCCGGCAAAAAGCTTCTGACGTTTTTGGAATGTTATGTTCTTTTTCGAAGAGATTGGCAACAACACCATCGAAAGGTGCCACCAGTGTAGCTTGTTCCACATCATATTTGGCAGACTCATATTGGGCTTTACTTTGCTCATAACCACTTTTTACTTTTGCCAATTCCAATACATCGGCCGGCACAGCTTTCAAATTATCGGGTGCATACCCCTGTCCTATCAATACATCCTGCATCTCCAGTGTGGACTGGGCCAATCCATTTTTCTGCTGTGCCAACGTATTATTCAACTTAAACAAATCAAGTTCTGCTATTTTCTGCCCTTTACGCACCACATCTCCATTTTTCACCCAAACATGGGCCACTACTTCTGCAGTGCGAAAATACAAGTCGGCATAATCCTTTGCCGTAACCTTCCCATTACTGATCAGTTCATGATTGAATACTCGTTTTTCCAGCGGCACCACCGTCACCTCATTGGGCAATGAGGGCAATACAGTTTCCACACCTTCTTTTTCCTTAGAATCTTTTTTTTCATCAGAACAAGCTGCCACTGTAGTGGCCAGCACCAGCCCATAAGCCAATATGTGTAATTTCATAGTCATGTTATTCTTGTTTAAAAGACAAATAAAAATATTATATTTGAATAAAACTCATTTTCCCTCTTCTTTTTTTGTTAAATTTTCTTTTTTAGGCATTTATACAATTCAGTACAAATAGGAATATCAAAGTAATTTCTTTATTTCCTCCCTCATTTGCCTGATGGCCGTGGATTGCACCTTCGGCTCTTTCTCCATTACCATCCTTGCGGCCTGTTCCAGTTTTTGCCGTTGATAAAACCCCGGTTCCGCATATAGCTTTGCCAACAGGAAATAAGGATAGATTCTGCCCGGCAGCCGATGGGTGGAACGAATCAGCCAATATTCCGCCTCTGCATAATTACCCGCCTCCTGCTCGTTCTTGCCTATTATGTTCAGTATCATCGGGTCGCCGCTCACCTTCAACGCCTCCTTCATAACCACATTCGATTCCTCATTTCTGTGCAGTTTGTGCAGGGCATGACCGTATTCAAACAGATAGCGGGCATTCCATTTCATGTCTTCGTATATCTCCGCATAGACTTCCGCCGCCTGTTCATAAGCCCCCGAACGGTAAAACATCTGTTTCCGGTGCCATGCCGACGAAGCCGTCTCACGCACCTCCTTCCACCGATACACCCGGTAACACCCATAGCCCGCCGACAACAATAAGAACACGGTTCCCGCCATGCAAACCAATGGGCGTCGGGAGGAAAGGGTCTTTATTGCGCACCCTGTTACCAGCAATGCCAGGGCAACGACAAACAGAAGGAACTGGAACGGATAGGAAGAAAAGGAGAACACGACCAAAGACAGCAGTGCACCGCACAGCCCGTACTCCTTCTGCCTGTGCCCGGCATAACCGCTTCCGCCCACCACCAGCAACGCCATCAGGAGCACGGGAACTCCCCATGCCATCGCCACCTGAAGATATTCATTGAACACATATTCGGGTGACCCCGCCACCCGTTCTTCCGTCTCTGTATAATCTCCCACCGAGAAATAATCCTCCTGCGCCTGCCCATAGGCACCGGGGACACCGTCCCATCCGTATCCGCGCCACGGTTGTCCGGCTATGGCGTGCACGGACACCTTCCACATCAGCAGCCTTCCGTCTGCCGAGTCCTTCTTCATCAGGTAAACACCGGCAAGCATCCCTCCTGCAAGCAATACCAGCAGAATTGCCCCTACTTTCGTCCGTCTCGGGTGACAACGGATGTAGGCGTGAATCCCCTTCCGGTAATGCATATATGCGATGTATGCCGACGAGACCGCCCCGGCCATCCATGCCGAGCGGCTCATTCCGGCCGGCAACACACAAATAAGGAGTACCAACACGGATAAGGCTATATAATAGATTGCCGTTTTCTTTTCCTTCCTACGCTTCAGCCATTCATACAGACAGACCGGAAGCGTCATGGCAAGGAAACCGGAGTAAGGCCCCGGATTGTAGAAAGAGCCGGTAAGGGCATAGAGCGAGTGGTTGGAGGCGGTAAAGCCATATACCTGTGCAAGCCCCCATACCGCTTCTACCGCACCGGCAAGGATGAAGAGCCAGGTGATAAATAGACAAATCCCACTTGCCATTATTTTATTTATATGTTTCATTTTATTCCTTTCCACACCCTGTCCCAACGGATATGTCCGTCGGCGGGATCTTCCGATTTCCATATTCTTGTTGCCTTTCCCACTATGTAGCTTTCGGGCAGCAGTCCCCAATACCGCGAATCGCGGGAGTTTTCCATATTGTCGCCCGATACAAAATAATAGTTTTCCCTAAACCGGTATTCCCTTATCAGGCTGTCGCCCAAGTAAACAAGTTTATCCCTCAATGAAAGTTTCTTTTTTTGTTCGTACCTTATGATATGTTGATAAAATAATATTGAGGTGCTATCCAATGATACCACCTGCCCTTCTGCCGGGACAGGCAGGGGACCGAATTCCTTTATCGTCCATCCCAGCCGTTTGCTCCACGGAAAACTCTCCATGACCACCCCCCGTGAATTGTTTTCCGTCAGGCCGGAGATGCGTCTTTGGGCGGCTATATTTCCCAATTCTTCCTCTGTTCCGCGTATCCGATAGAATCCGTTCCTTATTTCCAGCGTATCTCCCGGCAGGGCGATACAGCGTTTTACATAATACAGCATGACATCCATCGCCAGGGAGTCTTTCTTGGCAGGATAAGGGAAATTGAAGACCAGCACGTCATTGCGCTTAACCTTTCCGACTCCCGGCAGCCGGTGAATCTTCACCTCCTTGCCTTCCAATGCATCCCAGATATTGAAGATGCGGGCTCCCATTATCCATTTGTTCACCAATATGCGGTCGCCTGCCTGCAGGGTGGGAGCCATTGAATCAGACGGGATGGTAAAAGTCGTGAAACAGGTTGTTTGTAATACCAGCCATCCTATTATCAATATGCATATATAGAAAGCGACCGACAGCAAGCAGTCCGTTATTTTTTTCAGCCTTTTCACCTTTCCTACCATTTGTTTAAGAATATTTGTTGCCCGTTTTGCATATAGAACACCTGTTCCTCCTTGCCGGCAGATAGGTTATGCAGCCAAAGCAGCGCGTTTTTGGGAACATTGTTGTAAACCAACCGGGGTTCCGTTGCCGTTTTCCTGCCTAAAGACACCCAGCCGTCCGGTCCGTTTTGGTAGAACAGTTCATATTCATGTCCCATACTGATAAAATTCTCATCATTGCGTGGCACATAAACTATCTTTTTTATCCATTCATCTTTGCCGAGGTCCAAAGTTACATAGCCTCCTTTTTCATCTGAAAGGAAATAGGTCAGATAGTTTCCGTCACAAATATTCTCTTTTACTTCTTTCTCATTTCCTTTACACGGCTCACTTCCGTTTATAATCTTAAAAGGCAGATTTACCGTGTCCTCTTCTGAACGAAATAACATTAGCTCTGCAATGCGTGCAGGTTTATCTGCAGCTGCTTGATATCGCACATACCTGTATTTTTTTTGAGGATGGCATATCACTTGATTATAATTCACTCTCGGTGTGTCAGCAACCATATAGAGTAACTCACTCTGTCGAAAATCCAAAGAATTTGAAACATCCAAGTGGCTTCCTATGATTTCACTGATATGGAAACGCGTCCATTTTCGGAGCGGATATTTTCGGAATAATTCAACGGTTTCTACTTCTTTCTCAGGCTGGAAATATTTTAATCCTTTATCTGTCAGCCAAAAAGGAAATCCTATTGTATGAAACAGACTTCCATTATGATTAGAAGCCAAAGGTACATAAATGACATCAGGCTCTATATTTTTCATACTGGCTTTACCATTTTGGTGTAACGCCATATCTATAGCCTTCCAGCCCGGAAAAGAAAAGACTCCCAAATAGGCATATTGTCCACATTCAGTCTCATCTATTTCTACTTCCACACTGTTTTCGCCAAAATATTCACCGGTGACATCCTTTATGTAGGGAGACTTTAAGACAGCGGGTACCTCCGGCTTGTCCATTATTCCCGTTATATCCTTTTTCTGCTTGCCAAAACATTGTCTGTATATTTTGCCTTTTAAACGTTTGTCATCATATCCTTGAGTAACCTTTCCCTCATCATATTCAAAAGGGATTATTCCGGTCCCATCCTTTATGACATTCCAGGAATGGCCGCCTTGGGCTTCGGGAGCACTTATAATGAAATCCGTGGCAACAGGTATGCCTACCGAACGGAGGACATATACAGACAAGTCACAACTCTCCCGACAATATCCGACACAGTTCTTTTGCAAAAACAGGGCTCCCAGATGAGGCAGGCTTAATTCATCAGAATATACATAGCCGCTTTCTCGTTTTACAAACCTGATTAACGAGTCTGCCGCTACCATCATATCATTGCCTTTATATAAAGAATCAAGTACAGCCGAATATTTTTGATAAAAAAACTTTCGCCAGTTTTCCAACGGCTCGTCCCCTATGCGATAAGGCAATATCCATTCACAGAACTCGTCAAATGAAAGAGAGTGCCGCCACGGTCTCTTCTGCCAGGCAGCAAAGGCCAAGTCTATATTTTCAATTAAATACTCAGCCTTTATAGCGTGACAGTCATACACCTTGGGTGTGCTCTTGTAGGAGAACTTACTCCATCTGTCTTGCAAATCACGAGGAAAATGTTTTTTATGGAATATGACGGATTGTATTTTTCTCAAACTGTCCAGACCGGAACTTTTTGCATACGAATAATATCCCGGCATATTCTTTATGAGAAAACATGCAGCATCATATTTAGGACCACTATCCTTATAATGTTCCAGTACTTTTTCCAGCTCTATTCGGTTCTTGCCTGCGGCATTCAGGGAATACTTCAAATCCTTTTCCCGGTAGCACGAACTAAAACAGATAGTGGATAATACGATAATTAAATAGATATTAGTTCTCATAACCAGTTTGTTACTTATACTCTTGAAGGCTTTTGGACTGTTTGCCGATGTTCTATAACTTATACTTCAAAATGACAGGCGGCTCCATGACAGACGGACGTGAAGCACAATAAAGCGTATCTTCTTTCTTATTTATGGATATAGAATACACATATCGGTCCGGTTTATAATTGCAAAGCAAGTTTCCGTCAAAGTCCAGTTTGAATATTTCCACAGGTGAGAGATTTTTCATGTCGAAATGCTTGTTGCCTTCATAAACCAAATAAATATGCTTGTCGGTGATATAATAATCCGTATAAGCATGATAATCACATTCATCAGCAAAAGTGACGAAGGCTACGGGAGCATCTATTTGCCTCCGGGTATACTCCGGTGAAAAATGGTCGGGGCCGACCAATTCGCGAATCTGCTTTAATGAATCATTATAGATTCGGATGGCATCACGATGCATGTCCGCAGTCCACAACTCCTGAGTTTGTGGGTTCTTAAACAGACGAGCACCATTCACGGAAGCCACAAAGAAAGGAAAATCATCCATTCCCTTGCCACTGTCCTCTCCTTTTTGGTAATAGCCGATGGGAGAATCCACTTTGCTGAATTGCTTATCATCCAGATACCACATGTGATATCCTATGTAGCGGTTATCATCCAATAGGCATAAATCCGAAGTAGGCAAGACTTCCGATGAATATCTGAATTGCTCGTCGGGAACGAACCGGCGGCTATTCAATAAGGTCTTTAAATCGACGATATAACAGGTCTTTGAATTCGAGTCCTGCAAATAGAAATTGTCGGAAGCATTAGAGTGAAGTCCTAAAGCGCAGCTGAACATTTCTCCCGGTCCGTTACCTTTTGTTATCAATTGTGCCAACGGCTGCAATGTGTTCAGGGAATAGAGTTCGAGCAGGAACTCGCAATTGGGCTGATTCACCACCACAAGCACGCTATCGTTCATCACACGGAAACCGGCCGGGTTAAGCAGGCTGTCAATTGCAATTTCTTGTGGATTACTCAATTCTTTTGTTGTCTGAAAGTCCTCGCGCGAAAAGGAAACGTCTCCGGCTACCTCCTTCTGAGGTGTACAACTGCTAAGGAATGCTGCTGCTATTACAGCAATTAAATTCTTTGTTTTCATATTCTATTTGTTTTCAATGGATTAAAATCTCTCCAATAGATGGTTCGGGTGCATTTAGAAGAGAGTCGCAGGGTGGGAAGAACATCTTCCGGCAAAGAAAAATATGTTTATTTCCACCCTCTTTCTGCTCTCATGAGTTTTACTGTTTTTATAATCCTTTCTGTTATCTTTAAACGAAGCAGAGAATGCTTTTGATTATTGCTATTTTTTACGCTCTTCAAGGTGAATTTGCGTTTCTGCTTTTCTGTTTTGAAGGATGCAAGTCGGATGATACCATAATTATTAATCGGTAATTTTACAAATTCTTATAATTGGATTATCATCTATGCTAACTGCCGAGAGTTCATCCTGTATTTTTTTGTCTTTAATTTTACTATTCCCGTCTATGTAGAGTTCATTGTCGAAAATAGTAAATAAATAATTTTCGTAAGAATAAAAGTTCACTTTATATTTCTTGATATCAATGATGAAATCATTAAATAGATTTTGATCAGTTATTTGATGGAAAGATACATTACTATTATCGTTTTTATTATAATAGAGGAAGTGTTTTTTCTTATTATGGAAATAAGAGAGCAATATATTATTGTGAAAGTTGAGCAATGAACTTATACCATACGAAAAAACATTTTTGCTCATTTCATTTTGGAATTCCATGATGTTTTTATAATCTTTCTCGAAATATGAATTCGGAATTCTTGAAGCGCCAAAATTTAGATAGTAGCGAGGAATGCAATTTGTTGAAGTTAAAGTGTAAATCGTGTCATTATACAATTCGTAGAATAAGAATTCATTTCCATATTTACTAAAATTAGTGTTATTATGAACATGTAGATAATTGGACTTTTTCTGAGAAATAGGGTAAAATCCACCTGATACACTCTGCTTAATGTTATTATAGATTGTAAATTTATAACTTTGGTTTTGTGATATTTGATTCCCACTATATAAAATACTCGTGGAATCATTAAAAAGCTGCATCCCAATGGCCCAAAAATTAATATCTTTTTTATTCTGAAATTTCCCTTTCATATCGTATTGTAATATTTGTTTTTTTCTCGTATCCAATATGTGCATTGTCTCATTCTTAGAGCAAATATCAAAGTCAGATAATCGAAGATATTCTTCTGGTCCATCACCTTGGTGATTAACTTTATATTGGAATTTTCCGGTATTGTCAAAAAATAAAATAGAGTTATTGTCTCTAATTATAATCTGATTGTCAATATAGAATATTGCCTTTATACTGTTTATTAAACATGAATCATTTGTTTCAAGTTTTATGTAACTCACCTCTTTTGAAAGATTTGATAAATTGAATGGATTATTGGCTGAATTTTCTATGTCAATCCTTATAAACTTACCGTTCTCATTTTGAGGATGTGTGCTACAACCACATAGCAATAATATTAATAATAATGTAATGATAGATAATTTCATAATTGATAAATTTTAGTGGATAATAGAAAGATTAGTGAGAAAAGACATAAAATGTTTTCTATTATCCACTAGTAAATATTTAGTATCCGCTACAAGCTGCAGCTCCGCAATCGTTATCACCGGGGCAGCAGCAATAGTGACATTGGTTATTCTCATCAGGCTCTGTTCCATACAATAAGCCCTTTCCAATACCTTCTTCACCGCTAGCCAATGCTTCCACATTAGCCAAAGCCAAGTCAGACATCACATCCGACTTTTGAGAGTTATACACATTAAATCCTGCTATCAAACCAAATGCAGCAACCAGTGTTGCTTTCAAAATATTCTTTTTCATCTCTTTTTGTTTTTTCGATGATTCATTAATCTTGTTTTCATCTTTTATCGGAAAGAACTCCACCGCAGAAAAAGCAAATACATGAATTTCCATTAAGTTTGCATCGGATTAATCCTCCTTTTTTAAGGAGAAACCCAAGGGAAGGAAGGATTCCTCTAAATTAAACTCTATTTATTTGGCATTCCTACTATCATTAATCGAGGAAATGTTTATCTGTATCAGCTTATACTCCGGAGACAGAACTATCGCATAGACGACATCACCTTGAGAATCACCACATATTCTCAATATCGGGAATTGCATATTCAGAATATGGGTAAGGTTCAACTCATAATCATAAATGAAGAGTGAATGAGGAAGGGTGGAAGGGTCACGTGGAGAGGCTCCTTTGGGTTTCTCTCCTTCCACCACCACATCCCTGTCAAGCGTTACGATATGATTCTTGGTCAATGCCAGTTCCATCGCGCCGCGCTTGGAATCTTTAGCCGTCACCAAGTTCCCATCCTGAACGGTGTAGTCTATCTTTTCGGACAGTTCCTTGTCCAATGACAGCTTGCATCCGTCCAAAGAGTAAGTGGCAAGATAAGGGAAAGACATACTGCTGTATACTAACCTGTTCCGGTTCGCATTATAGTCTATGTTGCCCTGATAAAGATAGAAGGCATTCCCGACTTTTTCCGACAAGGGGAACTTGCCTCCTGCTTGGGTCGTTCCGTTGCATGACACTTTAAACAGATTTTCCGCACCGGGAGTCAGAGCAATTATAGTGCTTTTGCCCACATGGAGCATCCTGGTTACTTCCGAGTTCTTTTCAAGGCTGCCTCTATCCACGTGGCAAGCCCCATCCTCACCGAAAACATACAAATGCTCTATTCCTTTCTGCAAGTCACTTAGATAAAAACCCTCTGTAGAAACTGAAGGAATCGGCATTGCAAAGTCATTCGGGCCATCACCCATATTACCAAAACTGTACACCTCCTTACCGGATGATGCATCTACCACATGAATAAAATTATCCGCTTCTGTCACATCGTGCCAGTACACGCGTCCATTTAAAGCCGTAATTTTTCCCGGCATACTCGAATAGATACTATCTGTTATGGTAGTATATGCAATATTGCTAACTCTTTCAAGCTCCTGCTTTTTCTTCTCAGAAGCACACCCGGACATCAAGATACCGGCTATCACAATAAAAAATAATCTTTGCATAAATTCCTTCTCTTCTTTGGGGAATTGGTACAAGCCTAGTCCCAAAAGCAATTAATATTTTTGTTCTTAAAGAGGGTTTGAATCTTTATTAGCTATTCGCCTTGGGTATTGAATAAGAATATAACTTGCCATCTTTTCCTCTACAAGTATAATTTTCCCATACAGCAACACAATCTGTTCCATTAGTAAAGTCTTCACCAGATTCTGCGTCATCAGCCAATGCTTCCACATTAGCTAAAGCCAACTCAGACATCACATCCGACTTCTGAGAGTTATACACATTAAATCCTGCTATCAAACCGAATGCAGCAACCAGTGTTGCTTTCAAAATATTCTTTTTCATCTCTTTTCATTTTTTCGATGATTCATTAATCTTGTTTTCATCTTTTGTCGGAAAGAACTCCACCGCAGAAAAAGCAAATACATTACTTGCAGATTCTGATTATTTTCATATCCATACCATAGCCTATTGTTTATTGGAGGCTAAATTAAATAAAAGAAACTATTCATGCCATATAACTATTTGAGGTTCTTCTGTATTCGTCAGTCCTATAATGTTATTACAAGAACTCAATGTAAAAAGAGAAATATCAATATTGGGTTTGTATTTGCATATAAGATTACCTTCCCAATCAAATTTCCAAATCTCATTATTCAAACGTTTCAGGTTCTCTTGCGAATTTACATCAAATAATATATAAATGTAATCATCGGTTACAGCAAGATTTATGGCACCTTTCATGAACGAAGACCTTAATTGTGTCTGGCTGGATATACCTTTATCCGTAAAATCATATTCATAAGCCGATAGCAACACCTCTTTTTTGAGAATATACTCTCCTTTGTGATTCTTATTGTATAAATCTAGGACATGAGAATCAGTTACAGCAACTCCTTTTGTCCTTGAATAACCATATCCTCGTACTTGATGAAACATTCTTCTTACTGCTAGTGGGATATGGGCTTCCTCGTTCCAAAGTAGGGGATAATCACCCAATGCAGCTACTTTCTCTCCCAAAGAATTGAGAATCCAAAAACGTTTATCATCAAACATACCTGAACAAAAGTAAAGATTATCCTGAAATGGAAACAACAAACTTACTTCCATAGGTACTGTAATCTTTTTTTTGACTTTACCACCCTGCAAGTCAATATTATATAATGTCCATTGAGGACGTGAAAACATAAACAAAGAATCCTCTTTGATAAATATATACAATGGAGACAAAACTTCATTGGGACCACTGCCTTTCACTCCCAACTTGGCTATTGGTTTATTATCTTTTAATGAAATGCAGTGAATTAAGGAATCTCCATAAAAGTCATTAATAAACAATACTGAATCCAAGGTGGTTAATTGAATAGGAAGACCTATAAAATCCTGAATATTTGATTGCTCTAAATATATATTTTTAATATTTGATTGTTTATTCGTAGTCCGAGTACACCCGAACAAACAGAATAGAAATAATAGATAAATATACTTCATATAATTTCTTCAATATCCTAGGCAAAATCAATAGAAAGAAATTATATTCTTTGTTTTTGCCTAGGAATTCATTTATAAAAATAAAATCATTCGCATTGAGAGCCCAATATTTTATTTTTTATAAAACAAATGTACTGTATTACCAACTAGAACTCTAGCACATTCATCAGTACCTCCTGGGCATTCAACAGTTACAGATTCGTCATCAGCCAATGCTTCCACATTAGCTAAAGCCAAGTCAGACATCACATCCGATTTCTGAGAGTTATACACATTAAATCCTGCTATCAAACCGAATGCAGCAACCAGTGTTGCTTTCAAAATATTCTTTTTCATCTCTTTTCATTTTTTCGATGATTCATTAATCTTGTTTTCATCTTTTGTCGGAAAGAACTCCACCGCAAAAAAACAAACAATCCATTTGCTAATTGCAGAAGAGAATTCTCCTTTATCGTCTGCTTTCATTGATCAATCCAAATTAAGAACTATAATGTTATAGTCTAAATCTTCAGACTGCGATATCGCATAAAAATCACCTTGCCTAGAAGAATATATAAACAACAGAGGAAAAGTTTATTTTTCCCTTTCTCGTTCTTCTCTATTTGTAATAGACTTTTATACCGCTACCTTTTGTGTCTATAAAATAGCCACAATAAGCACCTACTTCCTTAATGCCACCTAATACAACATGAACTGCAAAGGTATTATTTTAAATGTAATAATTGTAATCTTATTAAGTAGTCATTGGTCATATCATCTACTTTAATCCATGTATGATCATCTAAATAAAAAAGAAGATGATTGTCTATAACCTCTTGTGCCATATCGTTGTCTAAATGTTCCGAAATAATTATTTCTTCAGTTTTTCTATCCAATAGAACCCATTTTATATTTTTCTTTGCTATATTCTGCTTATCAAAAGTTTGAAAAGAAAGTAACAAATAATTTTCCGAACAGGCAAAATTATGTAGAATGGAATAACCATCCAGTATTTGGGGAGTAATATCTTTTAAACCCATCTTTTCAATTGGAATTCTTTGACGTATATCAAAACTATACATATTCTCCATTTTGTCAAATGTCACTAATGAAAGTTTATCCCGGTTTCTATCATAATAATAAACCATAGAACCATTGTTATTATATAACATTGGGAAATAATGTAGTCGGCAATTTTCTGTTATACTAGAATCTAAATGTATAACTGTCTTATCTAAAGAATTTAAAGTCCAAATACCTTCCTTTTGCTCATTATCAGTATAAATTGGATAAAAATAAGTCATACTATTTTTATCCAATTTGGCCATATCTATAAAAAAGTCTGAAACAACATACGAAGAAATATAATCGCCTGAATAATCATACAATTTTATTTTCATATCACCTTTATCGAAAATACAGAGCTGTTTATTATAGGTATCCAAACAAAAAGCTCCAATTATCTTGATTTCTTCCGGTCCTTCCTTATATTGGGTTATCCGCTTTAAAAGTTTACCTGTGATAGCATCAAAAATAAGAATACCTTCCGATTTCCGGTCTTTGATAAATATTTTGTTTTCGTCTAAATAAAGATTCTCAACTCCATATATTGGTAAACTGTCATTCAAATGCAAATCCACATATTCTATATTTTTCACAAAAGTGGAATATTTAATGGAAGGAACAGTCTTACTTAAATCTATTTCCACACTATTCTGATTTTTAATACCAATACAAGATGGCAATAAAATAAAAAAGTATATAATCCAATTATATTTCTTCATATTCTTTTATATATTAATTAATCTCCACAGGTAGTATATTTTCCAGAACATTCATCAGAATAACGTCCTATTTTACAGCAACTATTATCGATGTCTAAGTAGTATCCTCTCCAATTTATTCCTTCACTTTCACCATTACTAGCCAATGCTTCCACATTAGCCAAAGCCAACTCAGACATCGCATCCGACTTCTGAGAGTTATACACATTAAATCCTGCTATCAAAGCAAATGCAGCAACCAGTGTTGCTTTCAAAATATTCTTTTTCATCTCTTTTTATTCTTTAAATTAAGCTATTGCGTAAATTTTCACAGATTGTATTTAAATGATACAAGCTTATCTTCCGGGTCCTGAATAATTCCATATCCCATTTGGTTCTCTTCATCAACGGCAAAACACATTACTCGTTGCCCTGTTTTCAGTAACTTCACAGGATTTCCTTTCCAGTCAAGGACTAGAATATTCCTTTGCTTTCTCTGTTCCGGGTCTTGAGTCAAGAGATAAATATGATTTTCCGTGCCCACTATGTCGACAGAGACCGGGTCGCATCCTTCTTTCATCTTTGCGAAGACAACATGTTCGTCAGTACTGAATTTATATTGATATTTTCCAAGTTGCTTTTTAAATTTCAGTGTCGGACATTTTTTACCTGACGGGTCATATTCATAGATTTCCAAAACAAAATAAGAGCATGAAGCAAATAAATGTTTTTGAGGATTTACTGCAAAATGGCATTGATGAAACATAGCTTTAGATAAGTGTGGAATATCTTTTTCTGCCTCCCAGAAGTCCGGGAATTCACCAAACTCTATTAACTCATCACTTTTTTGTAAGTTCATCCACGCATATCGTTTCTTCCAAAAACCGGACAACACAAATTGAGTATCGGTTAATGGAACGAAACAATCCGCCTCTGTTTTAACTTGCAGATCTCTTACCAGTTTTGGGGTTTTATGAATAGACTGTGTTGATAGATGATTTAACTGATGAATAGGACGACTTAAAATCCATAAATTATTATTCGACAAAAGAACTTCTAATGGGGATATTAGTTCATTGGGGCCCTCTCCCTGCCCCAATAATTTTCTTTCTACTTTATTACTATTAAGATTGAACACAGTAAGTAAAGAATCTCCATAATAATCATTTATCAGCAAAAGGCTATCTATTTTAATAATCTGCATGATATCACCTAGTATTTCAGGATAATCTATGTCCTCAAATACCAACGTCTCTTGATTGGAAAACTTATATCCTATAGTTGTATCCGTTGTACGAGTGGTACATTGAACAAAACTTAAAGTAAACAATCCTAATAATATAATTTTGATATTCATAAATTCTTGGTATTAGATAAAAAACGAGTTCAAATCATTCACTAATTTTAGTCAGTTCCAATCCAGTGTTTTTTTTCCAAACTAAATAGTATCTTCTCCGTTTCTGTCATAGTAGGTAACAGAACCGCCTGGGTATATTATCCATTGACAAAGATGTCTTCCACCCGGACATTCTGTGGGAGTAAGTGTCTCACCGTCATCAGCCAATGCTTCCACATTCGCCAAAGCCAAGTCAGACATCACATCCGACTTCTGAGAGTTATACACATTAAATCCTGCTATCAAAGCAAATGCAGCAACCAGTGTTGCTTTCAAAATATTCTTTTTCATCTCTTTTTGTTTTTTCGATGATTCATTAATCTTGTTTTCATCTTTTGTCGGAAAGAACTCCACCGCAGAAAAAGCAAATACATTACTTGCAGATTCTGATTATTTCCATTAAGTTTGCACTAGAAAATATTTTACACAACCAATATTACCAAGCCAGACATTGCTTCGACCTCTAAAGGTTGTAAACATTATATCTTCTAATCAGAATAAATGTTACAACTAAAATTTCTTTTTATTCTTTCTTATTCTCATGATTTTTCTTTGAAATGTAATCTATTAGCTCCTCTCTGAATGTCTGGTCTTTTAAGTCTCCAACCTTTAAAACTTTAGAGTTCTCAATTAAGAAAGAACATAAAATGTCATCACGAATTATTTTGTTTCTTATCTTAAAGATCTCAGAACTATCTAATAATATTGGGTAAGGATAATTGAAAAGATATTTTTCAACTTCATTTTCCATATATGAACTAGATGCTATAATTATAGTTCTTATATTATGATTTTTGTCTAATTTTACAAAATATTCAGATAGATTATCTAACGCTTTTACACAACCACCACAAGTTATATCTAAAGTATGTATCAACATAATACCTGAATCACATGTATTATTAGTATTGAACAAAGTTCCATCTACTAAATTTGTTAAAGAATCGGGTATTATCAAATTCTTATCTTTCTCTATAAAATTCAAACAGATTTTCTCTGCAATATCGTTGTTGTCTGTTTTTGTATTTTTACATGATGCGCATAGTAATAAAAATGCGACTAATAATAAATATAGATTTCCCATGATTTCAATATTTATAATATCCTAATTCTAATTCGTATGTTTGTGGATTCACTGATATAACATATATTTTGTGTTTAAGCTCGTCAATAGCCATCATAGATGCCATTCTGTCTAATTTATATTCAATTTTATGCTCTCCTGATAAATTTATGAATAATATTTTTTCACAATAAAAAGCCATTTTGGGTGAGTCTTTCATTGTTTGTCCTGAATATAATAAAAATACACCATCTTTTACTATTTCCGCATTATTAATTCCACATGGTGTTTCTGGTGTTATTAAGCATTCATTATTGTCAACTTTATACGAATGCGGCTTAAAGTCTGTAAACAAAGGATTAATTTGACCATTGTTAAATGACATTAATTCACAGTAATATCCAAATGGACTATGGTAAAGGAACATTTTTTGCTCTCTATTTATGTGCAATATGCCTTGGTGTATCCAATAAGGATTGACCTGAGTTGCTGACTGCTCGGGGTATTCTCCTATATATTTATTCTCTTTATTTCCGTGAAGTAAATATTTTGCGCCATTTATTGGACCTAATCCTACACATGTGGAATCATTGATTTGATATAATAATTGTATGCTATTTTCTTTATTATCGCTAATCCTTTCAAACGAAATATTATCATAAGGAATAAATTTGCCGGTCTTTACTATGTCCCAAATATCAAATAAAAGAGTTTTTCTATTTGATACATCTATAACCTGAAATCGGTGATTATCTATCTTATCAATAATGCAAGAAGATATTAAGTCATTAGGACCTGTCCCGGTACTTCCTCCTTTACAGACTATACTCTTTGTTTCCAAATTCAATACTGTATAAATACCTTCATCTGTGGGGTCACACACTAATAGTAAAGAATCAAAGACTTCAATACACAAAGGCTTAAAAAAAAGTTCATCAACATTTAATGTGTTAAATGTTAACTCTTTTTGTTGTTCAAATAATGGTTCCGTTTTTTGGGGAGAAGAACAAGAAAACACTAATATGCCGACAACAAACAATATGAAATAATTCTTTTTATCCATAATATATCATAAGTATAGAGCCTGAATATCATGTTATTGCATGAGGTTCAGGCTATGTTTTACATTATTTATTGGCACAATTTATCCGGACAGTAACTTTTTGCATGTTGCGGATGACTTGTTCCACAGGTGCAAATGGTTACAACACTCCAATCAATGCAATAATAAAGAACACTTCCATAAGAAGTTTCACATCCAATTGTATTTGCTTTAGCCTCGATATCGGCTAATACTAAATCAGGCATCATCACATCCGATTTCTGAGAGTTATACACATTAAATCCTGCTATCAAACCGAATGCAGCAACCAGTGTTGCTTTCAAAATATTCTTTTTCATCTCTTTTCATTTTTTCGATGATTCATTAATCTTGTTTTCATCTTTTGTCGGAAAGAACTCCACCGCAGAAAAAGCAAATACATGACTTGCAGATTCTGATTATTTCCATTAAGTTTGCATCGGACTAATCCTCTTTTCTTTAAAGGAGAAACCCAAGACTCTAGGCAGGGTTTCTCTAAATTAAACTTTATTTATTGAGCATACTCGAATTTAATACTTTTCCAACTCTACTTCCCCTACAGTGCATTTAATCATAGAGGATATTAAAGACCTCTAATGGAGCTGATAATATCTACATTCAAGGTTTCATAACTAATGGAATCCGATAAGCTGTTTTCATTGAATAACAATACAGAATTTTTCAATGCACACCATCCTGTAAAGCAACTATATCGTTTTCCTGCTAGTTTACTTTCGCCCATAATATTAAAATCTTTATCAAAAGCCATCATGTAAATAGGTCTACTATCAAGTAATGTTTGCACAGACTCTTTTTCTGAAAAATCAATTCCACCTATGTGTAATCGAATATATGTTTTACATTCCGGTAAATACATAATATCGTAAAAGTGTACATTTTCGATTCGGTGTCTCTCCCAAATTGAATACCCATTAGCATTGCACGTCTGTGCTTTATTTGAAGTATAGCAACTTGGGGCATCTATCAATAATTGTTTTCCGGAATCCATGTCTAATAGATATATTGTAGATTCGTATGGATAATTATAGATTATTTTATTGTCTACAAAATTAACATTAGGTGCATCCATATCTGCATATAGCAAAGATCCTTTTGGATTTATTATTGAATATGAAAGTGGGTATGTCTTAATTATTTTTCTTTTTTTTATATCATATTCTTCTACTATAAAATCGTCTTTTCTAGTTAAATACAACAATGAATGTCGTTTTGGGTTATAAGAGAACTTAGCTGTATTCATAGCGTAATTAGTATTTATAATTAAAGATTCTCTATCCTCTAAAGTAATTTTTTCGTTTACTCTACCCGCACTATTTAATAGATACATATAAATTCCATCATAAACCCAAATAGAATCTTTTGATAAAGGAAATATTCCAGCTACTCTTCCTGGTATTCCATCAGGCCCTTCTCTTTGTAATGGTATAGATGATATCTCTTTGTGATTATATAAATCTATTAAGTCTAATGAATGTAAACGATAATTATATGCGATAATTCCATCTATATTTTGACAACTAAAAGGAGAAGTTATATGGTAGGATTTAAGTTCTAAAATATCATTAGAAGGAATTATCTTGATTGACTCTATATCATATGCAAGAGAATCTTTTATATGATGGGGTTGTGTGGTACGCTGATGATCACAACTTACCATGGCTAGAAATATTAAAAAAAATAATCTCATAATAAATTTAATTTAAGCCAAAAGAATATTCAAACCATCTTTATTAAGTTTTAATATCCCTTTGGCTTTATTTTTTAGCAATAAGACGATGAAGAACAGGGATCACGACGTGTATCTGTACTTAAAACACATTCGTTCCAAGGTTTGTGTGCACACGGAAATAAACGGTATGACCAATCGTCTTCTCCGGTAGCCAATGCTTCCACATTAGCTAAAGCCAAGTCAGACATCACATCCGATTTCTGAGAGTTATACACATTAAATCCTGCTATCAAACCGAATGCAGCAACCAGTGTTGCTTTCAAAATATTCTTTTTCATCTCTTTTCATTTTTTCGATGATTCATTAATCTTGTTTTCATCTTTTGTCGGAAAGAACTCCACCGCAGAAAAAGCAAATACATGACTTGCAGATTCTGATTATTTCCATTAAGTTTGCATCGGACTAATCCTCCTTTCTTTAAGGAGAAACCCAAAGGAAGGAAGGGTTTCTCTAAATTAAACTCTATTTATTTGGCATTCCCTGCTATCATTAACCGAAGCGGGGATGCCTTTGTATTGCAATACACGGTTATCATCTTATTGAAATGACCTTTTTCTTCTGCCTCATACGTCACTGTCAATTCCAATGACGCGCCGGGACGGACAGGTTCCTTGCTGTAGCTCACCTTGGTGCAGCCGCAAGATGTAGTGACATCCTGAATGACCAGCAGATTGTTGCCTTCATTGGTCAATACAAACTTGTATTCCTGCTTTTCCGATTGTGGAAAAGTCCCGAAATCCATATTGGCCGTATTGACGGAAACGTCTGTCATGGCAACTGACGAAGAAGGCATTTTACCATTGGTCAATCTCTGCAGATAGAGTTCTTTCACCTTCGGGTTATGAACCGGGTTGCCTATCGCTATCACTTTATTTTCCCGATTTAATAAAAAAGATTGAAATGTCATCTCACCGGGAAAACGGTTTAATGCATTAAAATCGTCCTTTTCATCGAAACAAACCGGATAAGTGAAGGCATCCCTCCGGGTAATGTAACGCAACTCTTTTACATCCTTGGGGTGGAAATAGAACACAAAGGGCACTTTCCCCTGAGCCAATGAATCTACTTCGTGCATGAATTCCTTCCAACGAGGCAATTGCAACTTACAACTGGTGCAACCTACAGAGTCTATATAAGTAACTATCTTATACTCAGCATCTGCGAAAGAAAAATCAACCGTGTCTTTCCCTTGAATGGTGAAAACTGAATGGGAAGGAAAGGAAATCTCTTTCCCATCCCATTCCCTCACCAAACGAGCGATTTTCTCTTTCGCTGATTCCTTGCAAGAACATAGTAAACAGAGAAAAAACAGTAAATAAATGTGTTTCATGTGCTATTCTAAACCATAAAATCTGATTACTGCTTCTACTTTGATACCAATAGGGCAATCTACTGTTCCTTCTCCTATGCATTTTATGCCATTTTCCTGTTCTCCATTTGCCAATGCTTCTATATTATCTAATAATAAATCATTAGTATTATTATTGGAATAGGAAGAACCTATAAAACTCATTACTGTTGCTACAACAATAAATGAAATGATCATTTTCTTTTTCATACTTTCTATCTTATTAGTTAGAGGCAAAATTAGGTTTTTATTTTTAAATTTAAAGCATAGAATACCTCACATTTACCTTACGAAAGCCTTATATTTATCTTGCCGAAACCTTATGGAAACCTCACCGATGCTATGAATAGATATATTACATCTACAATCATCTCTTTTTTATTATGTTTTTATCCATATTTTTATTTTTGTTATCTTTGCAGAAAAAAGTATGGCTGCAAGATTCAAAAGTACAATTGGATTAATTATTCTAATCGTGATTGGAATAATTGGCATTTTCTATTTTTTAGTTCCGTCTGCAGAAGAGGATATCCACATGTTGGCTGAACGCGTTTTGCAAGAAACTATAATAGAGGATTATCATGTCAGAAGCAATGCGAAATCAATCTATTCTCGACCAGGAGGAAGGAAGATTAAAAATTATCAAATAGAGACAGAAAAAGGGATAGAGACTTTTTCTTTTAAAGATAGTATAGATGAACATAGGGCTAATCAATTAGTGACCCAATACCTCTTGGCGGAGTACTCTCCTATAAATCCGGATACATTTATGGCTGTCTTTAATGAAAAGATGAAAAAGAATGGCATAACGGATTCAATGGGAATTATTTATCGATATAAGGGACAGACCCAGTATAGTAATAATGATTCTCTTTCTCCCCGAACGGCATATTGCACAACGATACAATTTCTGGATGCAAGAGAAACTGTCAGTGTGCAGGCATGGGTGAATTACAATATTTGGACAATAATAAAATATATACCCCTATTGATTATATTCTATGTAGTTTGTGTATTAGGATTAGGGGCCTTATTAATACTCATATATACCTACTATAAGAACAAGAAATTTAATGCAAAAGATAATTTTATTGCTGCCGAAGTTAAAGCGTCGGAGAGTGAAGGAGAAGCGGCAGAAGGGAATATTCGATTGGAAGATATAATTTTGGATACGAATAAGACAAAAGCATATATGGGCTCAAAAGAGTTGGATATTTCCAAGCAAGCTTTTCAACTGTTACTGCTTTTTCAGAAAGGAACTGAACATTTTGTTTCTAGGGACGAAATAAAAAAAGGACTGTGGACAAATGAGTACGAGACAATGGGCGAAATGAATTTGGATAGAAGAGTTGACTCAAGTATTAATAGGTTAAGGAAAGTATTACAAGATTATCCGCAATATAAAATAAAAAGAATAAGAGGTGCCGGCTATCAATTGGTTGTCAATTCCAATCTATGTAAAAACGGTTCCGTTGGTCAAGTTGACCATTATAAGATTATTGTTGAGAAAATTTTGAATAGGCTTAGAAACTGCTTCAAATGTTTGTAGCGTGTGTTCCCATACAAACATCTTATTTAAGCGATGGGTAGCCATCGACTTTATATAAGCATCCGGCTTCTTTGCTTTGAAATAATACCAAGCGAAGAAACGGTGGCCGGTTTCCAATGGTATATAACTCAAGGAGTCAACCTCCTTTTGACTAAAGTTGATATCGAGTTTTCTATTTTATGAAAATACAATGTGTACTTTATCGGATGCTTACCACACATCAAGCACATCCGTGAAGCTTTAAGAAATTCTCCTTACGACATTGTAACAGTAAGAGGCAAGGGTTTTAAACTGTTCTTAAAACCCATCGACTCCAAAGCAACCCAACCATAGCTAATCAAATATATACTTCACTATCTGATTATCCGTATTTACATCCGTTGCCCATAAACAATGGCCGGCTTCGTCTACATAGATACCCGTAACCGGACGGTCCAGCATGTATTCCTTACGCAGCTTTCCATCAAAGTCAAACACCCGAAGCTGTTTTGCACCCTGCTTATATTCCTTTTCCTTCATGATATCACTAAACTTGCGTCCATCATAAATGGCATAAATATAATGCTCTGTCACTTGAACATCATAATAACACATCCGTCCGGCCGGAATGCCATATCCTTCTGAAGTGACATGAAACTCCGGTTCACCATCTTCTCCCTTATAGTTGATGTGTCGGCCGTTCTCCATATTATAAATATCAAGCACATCTCCCAATTGAGTTACTGTCACCAAAAGTTTCTTATCCGGGCTAAACGAAATAAAGCTACGCCAGCCTTGTGCCACAGCAGGTGCGCTTTCTTTCAATTGTTTCTCGTCAGTTATTGGTATACAGTCGGACTTATGCAATAAGTTCCCCGACATGTCTGCCCAACTAAAGCGGTTTTCTCCCGAATAATCGGGAATAACAAAGGAATCCGCACCCGATAAATCAAAGTCTAAAGGACGCATGAACGCCTTGTCCAACGAAATGTTTTCCTCCAGTTTCGGTTCTTGTCCCGGTGCAATGCCGCCATATCGAAACAAACGATTCTTTGAGCCATCCAACACCCATGCTGTATTATCTCCTCCCCAACGAATATTTTCAGCCGAAATCATCTCCTCAGGACCCTCACCCCGTTTACCGAAAGAGGAAATATACTTAAAGCCGGGATATGTGAAAGCATGATAATAATAATCCACATTATGAAGGTCAAAGACTACGGCTTTATCTCCTTGTACCCTAATTCGGTATGCATATCGGAACAGGGCTGTATCAACAGGCATCTCTTCTCCCTTTAACTGAACATTCCGGACTTCCTTTTCTTCCTGTTTCTTTTGTCCGCCACATGAAGTTATTAACACTAGAGCGAACAACAATATAACCACATTCTTCATTTCTTTATTTTTTAATTTTATCATCCCTGTACAATATCAAAGACAACGACTTTGGTATTCTAAGCCTTTTCGTCCTTTAGATCAAGCCTTTCTGTAAGTTTGTTTATTACGTCCTACTGCAATGGGACGTATATCCTGCTGCAATGGAACGTACGTCCTACTGCAATGGGACGTACGTCCTGTTACAGTAGGACGTAGCACTCTTCCGCTCAGGAGCTCTTAACCGATAGTAAGCAACGACTTAACCCTCCCTTTCTTACAGTAAGCAGCGATGAGGGATTTATCTTCCACATCGGCTGTTGCATCCGAAAACACGAAGGTGTATCAACATGAAAACAAGCCATCATCCTGACACACCCTCGGCATTTCGGTTCATTAAAGCAATATCCTTTACTTATAAATAGCTTTTTTACCGGCTAACAATGTGTTTTTCATTAACGAAACGATGGTCATCGGCCCTACCCCTCCCGGCACGGGAGTAATATAAGAACATTTCGGAGCCACTTCGTCAAACTTCACATCTCCTGTGAGCTTAAAGCCCGACTTCTTACTTGCATCCGGCACACGCGTAGTACCCACATCGATTATCACAGCCCCCTCTTTCACCATGTCGGCTTTTACAAAGTTGGGCTGACCGAGAGCAGCAATGATGATATCCGCTTCCTGACATTCTTTAACCAAATCCTTGCTACGGCTATGGCAAACCGTTACTGTAGCATCACCCGGATAAGATTTCTGCATCATCAGGGCTGCCATCGGCTTGCCTACAATGTTGCTACGGCCCAACACTACGCACTTTTTACCTTGCGTTTCGATGTGATAGCGTTTCAGCAGTTCGAGGATTCCGTTCGGGGTAGCCGATACATAACAAGGAAGTCCGATTGACATACGTCCCACATTGATGGGATGAAAACCGTCCACGTCTTTACGATAGTCGATGGTCTCAATCACCTTTTGTTCCGATATGTGCTTTGGCAATGGAAGTTGAACGATAAAGCCGTCTACATCGGCATCTTCATTCAGTTCTCTGACTTTAGCCAACAACTCTTCTTCCGTCACATCAGCCTCATAGCGAATGAGGCTCGATTTAAAACCGCATACTTCGCAAGCCTTTACCTTGGCTGCCACGTATGTTTCACTTCCTCCGTCATGGCCGACGAGGATAGCTGCCAAGTGAGGACGCTTGCCTCCTTTGGCTACGATTTCGGCAACTTCAGCAGCTATTTCCTGCTTCACCTGTTCCGAAATGGCTTTTCCGTCAATTAATTGCATAATCTCTTTGTTAAATGATTCTTTCCAACAAATGTAGTATAAATCAGTCAGTCGGCATAATAAAAAAAGGAGAAAGTTTTGCACTTCCTCCTTTCCTTATATATAAGGTATTACTTCTTCATCTTCGGCATCATCTTACCCATCTTGCTGCTTGTGACCATCTTCATCATCTTGCGCGTCTGGTCGAACTGTTTCAGCAGACGGTTTACTTCCTGAATAGTGGTACCGCTACCCTTGGCAATACGTGTACGGCGTGTTCCGTTCAGAACCTCGGGATGTGTACGTTCCTCCGGAGTCATGGAATAGATAATAGCCTCGATACTCTTGAAAGCATTGTCATCGATGTCGATATCCTTGATTGCCTTGCCCACACCCGGAATCATAGAAGCCAGTTCTTTCAGGTTACCCATCTTCTTTATCTGGTGAATCTGAGCCAGGAAGTCGTTGAAGTCGAACTGGTTCTTCTGAATCTTCTTCTGAAGACGCTTGGCTTCTTCTTCATCGTATTGCTCCTGTGCACGTTCTACCAATGATACGATATCACCCATACCGAGGATACGGTCTGCCATACGTGCCGGATGGAACTGGTCGATAGCATCCAGCTTTTCACCTGTACCGACAAACTTAATCGGCTTGTTTACTACCGTACGAATAGAGAGGGCAGCACCGCCACGGGTATCACCATCCAACTTAGTGAGTACGACACCATTGAAATCAAGACGTTCATTGAACTCGCGGGCAGTATTTACGGCATCCTGACCGGTCATTGAATCAACAACAAATAACGTTTCATCGGGATTGATAGCTTTCTTAATGGCTTCAATTTCGTTCATCATCTGTTCGTCGATAGCCAAACGTCCGGCTGTATCGACAATCACCAGGTCATAACCTTTTGCCTTTGCCTCGTGAATAGCGTTCAGTGCAATCTGCACCGGGTCTTTGCTGCCCGGTTCGCTATATACGGGGACTTCGATTTGTTCTCCCAAAACAGTCAACTGATCGACAGCAGCAGGACGATAGACGTCGCAGGCCACCAACAAAGGTTTACGGTTCTTCTTCGCCTTGAGCATACGTGCCAGCTTACCGGAGAAAGTTGTCTTACCCGAACCTTGCAAACCCGACATCAAGATGATTGCAGGACGACCGTTCAATTCCAGTTCGGCTGTTTCGCCACCCATCAACGCAGTCAGCTCATCATGCACTATCTTTACCATCAACTGGCTAGGCTTGACAGCTGTCAACACATTCTGTCCCAGCGCTTTCTCTTTCACCGTATCTGTAAAACTCTTGGCTACCTTATAGTTGACGTCGGCATCAAGCAACGCTTTACGAACATCTTTCAGAGTCTCTGCGACATTGATTTCGGTGATTTTTCCTTCACCTTTCAGGATTTTAAAAGACCGTTCCAGTCTCTCACTTAAATTATCGAACATATATCTTTAATTATAAATTACGGATTATGAATTATAAGTTACTGAACTTTAATCACTAACCTTAAACAGCTTTTGAGGTGCAAAAATACAAAAAAGTTAATTACCTCATATCTTTTTATTCTGCCATTTTGCTTTTTTCAAGTAAATAACGCTGCAAATCAATAACAGAGCATAGTAAATTACTTCGGTGGAGAAACAGACAGATACGGGAGCTTTCACAATATATCCTATCCAAAAGATATAGGAAGTATAAATGACAAGAGTCACAGTCTCAAGTATCAAGGCAGCCTGTGTGTTGCCCGTGCCCGAAATACCATTGAAATAAATATTGGCAACCGATGCAATCAGCATGGCACCTCCTATGACATAAAGAGAAGGTACAGACTCTATCAGCAAAGCCTCCTCATTGGTATAAACAGAAAGCATTGCCTGCGGAAACACAACCAGAACAGCAACACATACCACCATAATAATAAAAGACATACGGGCAATACGCCCCATCAGTTGCATGACGTGACTCACCCCTCCGGCACCAATCAAGTTACTTACTAACGAATTGGCGGTGGTAGACAAGGACTGGACAGGTATCAGCATTACCACATAAATGCTTCTCACTATATTTGCAATGGCCAGTTGACGCTGTCCTAATCTCTCTACAGCCACAAAAAAAACAAACCAGGTCGCCATTGCCAAAAAATACTGTACCATCGTAAAACAAGAAATGCTCAAGATGCGTCCCAGCAAAGTGAAATCAAAACGCGGCCAATGATTCAGCCCATATTTTCGGAAGTCGATTCTTGCCCAAGTATATAGAAGGAAAAAGACCAACGAAGAGGCCTCAGCAATAACCGAAGCAATGGCAGCCCCTTTCAACCCCAAGGCAGGCAAACCGAAATGACCGAAAATCAGGGCATAATCCAACACGACATTCACCATAGCCATGACAATGGCATTCAAGGTCAGTACCTTCGTACGCGTGATACCTATATAAAGAGCACGGAACATGACATTGACAAACGCAAAAAAGAAACCGAAAATACGCCAGTTCAAAAATTCTTTGGTAGCATCGAATATGGCATCCGAAGAAATAAGCAAGCGTATCAGCGAAGGAGCAGCCGCATGAGTCAGCCCAAAAAGACCGACCGCCAATATCAACAGAAAAGCACACCCCTGCATCATAACAGGCCCTACATCTCTGAATCTGCCTTCTCCATTGCGCCGGGCTATCATAATCTGCGAACCTGTACTAAAGCCAAAGGCTATCGTAAAAACGCAAATGTAAAACAATCCACCCATGGCCGAAGCACCGAGTTCCACTTCACCCACTCTCCCCAAAAAGGCGGTATCTGTCACATTAATAATGTTTTGTGCCAATAATCCGAGGAATATCGGATAACTGACGTTCCATATTTCTTTGTTAGTATACATACTTACTTTTTGATTGCTTAAAAGAGTTACAAAGGTAGGAATATTTATTCTGTTTTACATTGTTTCGTGACTTAATAACTGTTATACCATTTATTGCAAGCTCAAATAGTTTCTTCTGAAACAGTTGAAATATTCATCTAAAAGCGCAATTAATTGCACAATTCCTTTGCTTGTGTGTTATTTTATCCTACCTTTGCGCCCGAAAATCAAAAAACAAAATAATTAATGAAGAAAATTCTACTGATTGGCGCAGCGACGCTAATGGTTTCAAATCCAACTTTTGCAGGAGGTATCCTGACTAACACAAATCAACATGCTTCTTTTCTGAGAATGATTGCCCGTGGTGCTTCAATCGATATCGACGGTGTTTATTCCAACCCGGCAGGTTTGTCTTTTCTGCCCGAAGACGGATTTTATCTTTCTTTGACCGGACAGAGTGCTTACCAAACCCGTGAGATAACTTCCACTTTCCCATTATTTCAGGCTGTCGACGGTGAAGGCACATCACGTCTTTACAAAGGTACGGCTTCTGCTCCTTTCATCCCCAGTTTCCACGGAGCTTACAAGAAAGGCGATTGGACTATCTCTGCCAGTTTTGCCATCACCGGCGGTGGCGGCAAGGCTTCTTTTGATGACGGTTTGCCCATGTTCAGTGCTGCTGCAATGGGGTTGCTTGCAACCAAAGGACTGACTCCCGATAAGTATATTATTAACAGTGCCATGGACGGACGCCAATATATTTATGGTGCGCAATTAGGATTAAGTTATAAAATCAATGACTGGCTGTCAGTATTTGCCGGAGGGCGTATGAACTATTTCAGCGGAGGTTATGAAGGTTTTCTGGATGCCAAACTGATTCCCGAGCTGGGTGGTTCTCAGCTTGCCAATATTGAGCTGGACTGCGACCAGACAGGTTGGGGACTGACTCCCATTATCGGAGCAGACGTTAAGTTCGGAAAATGGAACTTTGCTGCCAAGTATGAGTTTAAAACCAACATGAATATCGAAAACAAAACACACAAGATAGATGTAAACCCGGTAGAAGCCGAGCCGCTGCTTGCTCCTTACAAAGACGGTGTAAATACTCCCAGTGATATTCCTTCTTTATTAACAATTGCTGCCGGATATGAAATCCTGCCCACTCTGCGCGCTTCCGTAGAATATCATTTCTATGATGATAAATCGGCAGGCATGGCAGAGGGAAGACAGAAATACTTGACTAAAGGCGCGAATGAATATTTGGCCGGTATCGAATGGGATGCTACCAAACAACTGACAATCAGTGGCGGTTACCAGAACACAGACTATGGATTGTCCAACAACTTCCAGACTGATACAAGTTTCTATTGCGATTCTTATTCTCTGGGCTTTGGCGCCAAAATCAAAATGAATTCGCATTTGAACCTGAACATCGCTTATTTCTGGACAACATACGATGATTACACCAAAACTTCAGAGAACTACAATAACACAACCATAAAAGGAACAGATGTCTATGCCCGTACCAATAAAGTATTCGGCTTAAGTGTAGATTATCATTTCTAAAAAGAATCTTACTCTTTAAGGTAGGGGCAGGCTTAAAACCTGCCTCTATTCATTATACATAAGTACTCCTTATTTTGAAAAGTGATGGGTAGTAACGACACGAATCAGATAAAACTTATCCTTTCCCGCTTTCGTAACTCTCTTTGCGCCAATAAACTGAAAAGAATAGAAAACACCCTCTTTATCACATAAATAGCGCGTATCCGAATCATGTGTTATTTCCAGCTCTTCTTGATTCCTGGCTTCTATTTTCTCATTCAAATCAATCAATCTGTCACCATTAAACCGGTCTCTAATTGCTTTGGCTTCCTGTTCCGTAGGAAAACGCCAGTTCTTTATATTATGAACAGAATAGCCTTCGGGAACAGACCGGGCAGTTGCTATTTGACTTTCCCATTCTTCCAAACTCATCAGTAACAAATCTGTTCCACTTCCATCGCTACTTTTATTGGAAGCGGCTACAATACAATCATTCCAAATGCTTCCAACCTCGGGAACTCCCGATATATCCTCATCCCCATCTTCATCATTGGAGTTGTCTTCATCCGTTTCAAATTTAAACTCGACATCTATCGCATCCTCCCAACCTTTGGCTATCAGGCTTCCATCGATAGAAATATCTCCTGTATAGCTGCCACCTATATTATAAGGATGATTGGCTTGAGGAACAACTTTACTGACATATCCATACGTGTGGCTTCCTTTTGAATCGTCCAGCGTGATGGACAAAGTGGTTTGAGAGCCGGAACCGGGAAAGATATAAACAGGTCCCGCAGTCCATCTCCCATCTGTCCCTAACGCACACTCTATTTCCAGTTTCTTTTCCTCACCTCCATATTTTCCTTCAAAATTAAGAGAAGAATGCAAAGGCGATATGCCTACTTTCACCTGTTTAACCTTATCCGCTTTTGTCAGAACAACATTAAGAGAAGCCACCATGTAAGTAAGCAAAAGATTCACCGTTTTATTCTTTCCTTCCAATGAAACGTCAGCCATTCCCATCATCATTGCTTTTGAAGCACAACCACCTTCTTGCATAGTGATTACATCGCTGATTTTGGGATTATCGGACATCACATATCCTTTAGATACTCCCGAAAGAGCCACCACCTTAAAATTTCCCGAAGGTAACTGCAGATTCATTTCCACCTCTTCCGAAGTTATCTTCTGCTTTGCCGCACAGTCTCCTTTCTCATTAAAAGCATACAGATAAACCGGATATTCAATAGATGTATTTCCGCCGGAACGGGCCATTATTTTCAATGCTGTCCCATCAGAAGACGACACATCGTCTTCTTCTCCATCATCCATTACACGCTGACACGAGAAAGACAGTGTCAGAAACAATGACAAAAACAATATAAAACGAAACTGACCTTTATTTATTTTCTTCATCTCCGGTCTTTACATCAAGGTTAATATCCCCCATTTCTCCGCCGTCATTCCAGCTGCCAATCTCCCCTCCCGTTATTTGTATTTCTTTTCCATTGACCGCAATATTATACTTTTGATGAGTACCTTCCTTAAATGCATTATCTTTGGCAAAAGTAGAAATGGAAGCGGCATAAGACTTACCTGCAACCGAATATTCCAACGTCAATGAAACGGGAGTATCGGATGTTTTCTGATTCAATATGAAATAATAAGAAACACCTTCCTTTTCATCCGCCATTGAATGGTTATTCAGGGAAACGCTCAACAAATCGGAATCACCTTCCTGCGTAAGAGTAACCTTTTCTGTCTCAAACGAATAAGTAGCAGAAGAAATAATATTACCACCTTCCAGCGACAAGTTAGTCAGAACCGCATCAGATAATGTACCGGCAGCTTTTATATCAAATTGCACCAAACAAGAAATATGGCGAAAAGAGTTATTGCCGGTAAAAGCAACGGTTCCATCCTCTCCATAAGCCTGAGTCACCTCTGCCACCATAAAATCATACTTCTGGATATTTTCCCAACTACCATCCTGTCCCTTCAAAGATGGCAGACATACTTTTGTTCTATCAGTAGTCGCATCATTATATGGATAAAAGGCAGAGAATGTACTTTCAGTCACCAAATCATCCCAATAAGCTTTTGGAGAAGTCCATTTCAAGGAATAAGTCCATTCCGTGACCGGATTATCATCTACGAACATACCGATTTTATCACCTTCTGCAAAAATAGCACTCCCCACTTCTCCCGAATAACGGGGAGTCGGCTCATTATGTATAACCCCTATTTGAGCTATAACAGACATTGGTAACTGTTGACCCTCCTGCCTTTCAGAGTCTTCTTCAAATTGCTCTTGACAAGACAAAAATAGAATACTGCCCAAACAACAGACAGCAACACCGTTCAAATACTTCATTGTATCTAATTTATATTTAAAGACATAAGATATGCATTATCACATATCCCTTAATAATACCAAAAACAGGTCAAGCTGATTAGTCGTCGATACAGAAGTTTTTAATTAGTGCATTAATGGCTATTATTCAGTTGTACACTCATGTGAAAGTACTTTTTATCTCTTTACAGTCAAACATTTAATTAACTTTTGTTCATAAGCTTTCGTTAATAAACTATTTATGAGAATCTTAACACGGAAAAAATATTTCACCCTTTATAACAGGGCTATCAAGGACACATTATTATATTTAGAAATATGCTTTCTGCAAAAAAGAAGAAAAATATTATGTCTCTAACACTCTGCGAACAAAAAATATTAGTAACTTTGCCACACCCTTAATAAACGAGATTATAATTATACACTATAAACAAATTAAGAGATTATGCAAACAATTGACAATTTCAACTTTGCCGGTAAAAAGGCGATTGTCCGCGTGGACTTCAATGTACCTTTGGATGAAAATGGTAAAATCACTGACGATACCCGTATCCGTGGTGCTCTTCCTACACTGAAGAAAGTTTTGGCTGATGGTGGTAGTTTGATTATCATGTCACACATGGGTAAACCCAAAGGAAAAGTCAATGCTAAATTCTCATTGAGCCAGATTACAGACGCTGTTTCTGAAAAATTGGGCGTACCCGTTCAATTTGCTCCGGACTGTGCTAAAGCAAGTGATGCTGCAGCAGCTTTGAAAGCGGGAGAAGTCCTGTTATTGGAAAACTTGCGTTTCTATCCTGAAGAAGAAGGAAAACCTGTCGGAATTGATAAAGAAGATCCTGCATACGAAGATGCAAAAAAAGCGATGAAAGCTTCTCAAAAAGAGTTTGCCAAGACATTGGCTTCATACGCCGACTGTTATATAAATGACGCATTCGGTACTGCACACCGCAAACATGCTTCTACTGCCGTTATCGCTGATTACTTCGATGCTGACCACAAGATGTTAGGCTATCTGATGGAGAAAGAAGTAAAGGCCGTTGATAATATTCTGAAAGACATCAAACGTCCTTTCACTGCTATCATGGGTGGTTCTAAAGTTTCTACCAAAATCGGTATTATTGAAAACTTGATGGACAAAGTTGACAACCTGATTCTTTGCGGTGGTATGACTTACACTTTTGCCAAAGCACAGGGTGGAAAAATCGGTAACTCTATCGTTGAAGACGATAAACTGGAATTGGCACTTGACATCATTGCCAAAGCAAAAGCCAAAGGTGTAAATCTGGTATTGGGTACTGACTGTGTAGCAGCCGATGCATTCTCTAACGATGCTAATACTCAGATTGTTCCTTCCAACAATATTCCTGACGGATGGGAAGGTCTTGACGCAGGTCCTGAAACTCAAAAATCATTTGCTGCCGCCATCGAAAATGCCAAGACTATCCTTTGGAACGGTCCTGCAGGTGTATTTGAATTTGACAACTTTACTGCCGGTTCACGTGCTATCGCTGAAGCCATTGCAAAAGCAACTAAAAACGGAGCATTCTCATTAATCGGTGGTGGTGACTCTGTAGCTTGTATCAACAAGTTCGGTATGGCTGACCAAGTATCTTACATCTCTACAGGTGGTGGTGCTTTGCTGGAAGCAATCGAAGGAAAAGTTCTTCCGGGAGTTGCAGCTATCAAAGGTGAATAATCAGTATATATCCCCTGATACAAAATAAAGAAAAGGAGTTGTGTCAAACCGCGGATAATGCTGTCGTTTAGTTCGTAGGGGCGAGGTTCGCCCGCCCGAAAGCAGTTTGCTTTGTGTATTCGGGCAGACCCTGCCCCTACAGCTGACGATGGGATAGCCCGGTTGAGTTTTGACATAGCTCCTTTTTGAGTTTTCATTCCTACACTCCCATATCTCTTCTTTCCAAGACAAGCACAGGTACAAAGTTTGAGTGGTAGCAAAAGAATTTTCAAGGAATAAGTATAATCAAAGCCACACGTAACACAAAGGTTCAACGACATTTCCTTCTCTTTCATTCGCGTTTTTCTCAGTTTTTATATAATTTTGCAGGCTATTAAAACAAACTCGATAAATTATGAGAAGATATTCACTACTATTCACAATTTTGCTGCTATCGTCAACAACAAGTTTTGCACAACTAAAAGATTTTAGTTATAAATTCTATGGCCAAATCCGCACCGACTTATTTTACAACAGCCGGGCAAACGAAGAAACGGTAGACGGGCTTTTCTATATGTATCCCAAGGACAAAGTATATGATGCCGACGGCAAAGACTTGAACGCGACAGCCAATGGTAGTTTCTATGCTTTATATACCCGGATGGGATTGGACGTGCAAGGTCCTAAATTAGGCAATGCAAAAACTTCCGCCAAAGTAGAACTGGACTTTCGTGGTTCGGGCACTACATTTTCGGTGGTTCGCCTGCGCCATGCTTATCTGAATTTGGATTGGGGCACATCTGCTCTATTACTGGGACAAACATGGCATCCCCTGTATGGTGATGTTGCTCCCCAAATATTAAATCTGAATATGGGAGCTCCTTTTCAGCCTTTCAGCCGTGCACCGCAAATCCGCTACCGCTACAAAACCGGAGATATACAAATAACAGGTGCAGCCCTTTGGCAGTCACAATACCTGTCTCAAGGTCCTGAAGGCAAAAGTCAGAAGTACATCAAAAACAGTTGCGTACCCGAAATATATGCCGGTATTGACTATAAACACAAAGGTTTATTGATAGGAGCAGGTATCGAAATGGTATCTTTGACTCCCCGTACACAAGCCACTGTGGAAGACAAGATATACAAAGTGAGCGAACGTATCACCAGTCTGTCATACGAAGTGCACATGAAATACAATTCTGAAAAATGGTTGGTTGCCGCCAAAAGCGTATTAGGTTCCAATCTTACACAAACCTCTATGTTGGGAGGTTATGGTATAAAATCAATTGACCCACGTACAGGCGAACAGGAATATTCACCTAACCGCAACAGTAGTTCATGGATTAATATCGTATATGGCAAGACATGGAAACCGGCTATTTTCTTCGGTTATATGAAAAATCTCGGAACAAGTGATGCCGTGACCAATATGTATGGAACGGGAACAAACGTAGACCAACTGCTCAGCGGAACAGCCGAACTGACTTACAATGTTCCTCATTGGAAATTAGGAGTAGAATACAATCTGACTTCTGCATGGTATGGTTCTCTGAACCACTCCAATGGAAAAGTGGTTGATACTCATTCTGTATCTAACAACCGTTTGGTGGCAACTGCATTATTCATGTTTTAAGAGAGCATGAGTACAGCTTCGTGCTATCTTTCCCCAATATTAATGGCGGTCAAAAGAAAGCTGATAAATTGCTTTCACAAAAAATGCCCATGAATAAAAGGTTTCAAGTCCTGTTATGCGTGAAAGGAGATTGTGTCTGTCTCCTCAGTGGATATTACCCCATTGCACCACGTTACTTCTGCTACCACCCAAGGCATTGACCACCGAAAATTTGCAGGATTATGATTGCAACGATTTTTTGCCGATAAAAAGAAGCGTCAAGGCGGAAAGCAATATTGTTTTTCCGCCTCTTTTATTTATTCCATGGAGATATTTCACAGGATTTATAGAAACTCATTTGGATATTAACTCTCACTACGTTACCTTTGCATGCAGAAACAAATAATCACAACCTATGAAAAAACTCATTATTCTAGGCGCTTTTTTATTTTCAATAAACAGCCTAAATGCTCAGACTTCAACAAACTACGAAGAAGCAAGTAATCCAATTTCAACCAACCCGTCTTTATGGGTTAAGGTAAGTGCTCCGCAAGTCAGTTGGGGCAGCACAGACATCAGATACAAAAAAGAAGAACCTGCTCCGATTGCCCGACTAAAAAAAGACATTAACCTCACTGCGTGGAAAGGTGAAAGAGTTTCGGCACAGCTTGTTGTATGGACTCCCGAAGCACTCGACAACTTATCTTTTATAGTCAGTGACTTAACCTCCGGCAAAGAAACAATTTCAAAAGATAATGTCCGTACCGGTTTTGTACGTTATGTCATGACCGACGAATTGAATAAAGACGGAAAAGGCGGATGTGGCTACCGTAAAAGTTCGGATTATGACTCTACACTTGTAGCAGACCCTATCGACCATATCGCCTCCACTTTGACAGTACCCGCCAATGCAACACAAGGCGGCTGGATCAGTGTCCGTGTACCCCAACAGGTAAAAGCCGGAAAATATACCGGTACCGTTACTGTAAAAGATGGGGATAAAGTTTTATCGGAACTGAAATTAGCAGTAAATGTAAAGAACCGTACTTTACCGGCTTCCACAGAGTGGGCTTTCCACCTTGATTTATGGCAAAATCCGTATGCCGAAGCACGTTACTATAATGTAGAGCCATTCAGCAAAGAACATTTTGACCGTATGCGTCCCGATATGCAAAACTATGTAGACGCAGGCGGAAAAGTCATCACTGCCTCTATCATGCACAAGCCTTGGAACGGACAGACTTATGATCCTTTTGAAAGTATGGTGACTTGGTTAAAGAAAGCGGACGGAACCTGGTATTTCGATTATACCGTATTCGACAAATGGGTGGAATATATGATGTCATTGGGAGTGAAGAAACAAATCAATTGCTATTCAATGGTGCCTTGGAGACTTTCTTTCCAATATTTCGACCAGGCAAGCAATTCATTCAAATACCTGGATGTCAAACCGGGCGAAGCTGCTTATGATGAATTCTGGGGCAACATGCTGACCTCTTTCGCCAAACATCTGAAAGAAAAAGGATGGTTCGACATTACACATATCTCTATGGACGAACGTCCGATGAAAGATATGCTGGCCACATTAAAAGTAATTCGTAAAGCCGATAAAGACTTTAAAGTTTCTTTAGCAGGAACCTATCATGATGAATTAGTGAAAGAATTACATGACTATTGTATCGCCATAGGCGAGAAATTCCCTGCCGAAGTGATTAAATCACGCAAAGAAGCCGGACAGGTTACTACATATTATACTTGTTGTACCGAACCCCGCCCGAATACTTTCACTTTCAGTGCACCGGCTGAAGCAGAATGGTTAGGTTGGTTTGCTGCCAAAGAGAATTTGGACGGTTATCTCCGTTGGGCTTTAAACAGTTGGGTTAAAAATCCTTTGCAAGACAGCCGTTTCACAGCATGGGCTGCCGGAGACACTTATATGATTTATCCCGAAGGACGTTCATCCATCCGTTTCGAACGTTTGATTGAAGGTATCCAATCTTACGAAAAAATCCGCATCTTAAAGGAAGAGTTCGAAAAGAAAGGAAATAAATCAGCAATCAAGAAGATTGACAAAATATTAAAGGCATTCGATGAATTCAGTTTGGAAGAGATTCCGGCTGCTACGGTTGTCACTAAGGCTAAAGAGGCTATCAACAAATATTAAAAAAACATTTAGTGGGAGGATGTATCAGAACTTTTCAGAGGTTTTGACACATCCTCCCTTATTTAATGTAATCTGACACTTTCAGAATAAATGAAACTCATTGATGAAGAAAAGCACTATAATTAATATAATAAGTTGGCTAGGTATAAGTCTGCTTTTATTTTTTTATTTAGAACGGCAACTTGCATTCCACTATTTTTATATCGAACAATTTCGTCTGTTCCGTTTTAACCAAGACTACGCCCTCCAACTCTTTTCCCATCCCGGAGGAATTTCAGAATACATCGCTTCTTTTCTTATTCAATATTTCATCCATCCGCATATCGGACCGCTGATTATGACCTGTCTGTTTCTCTGCATCGGCATCGGTGTGCAGAACATCTGGCGAAAGCTGTCTCCCAACCTGGAAATGCCATTGGCTTATCTGATGCCGGGCATCCTGCTATTATTGGCCGATATGGATTTCAATCATCATCTGGAAGGTATTCTTGCTTACGCATCAGTAGTGTGGATACTCAATTTATACATCCGCATCCGTTCCCCCTTTATTCGGATTCCATTCATGGCCATCGCCTCATGGCTGCTGTTCTACTTTGCAGGTCCGGCATTCGAAGCGGTCATACTCTGTGCTATTTTCTATGAATTCTACACTAAATCATCTTTCAAATGGTACTCCCTCCTCTTACTTCCTTTGGGTATTTTTCCCGCTTGTTGGTGGTATCAGACAGGATTGGGAGGAGAAGCGCGCATTGTATTCTCGCCTGATGCTTATTTCAATCCCCGATTGGCATTGCAACCTATCATTTATTATGCATGGGGAGCATTATTACTCATATTCATACTAGCCTGCCTATGCGGAAAATTCAAAGGATTTAAAAAGAAATGGATGACCTATACCTCTCCTATTCTTCAGATTATCCTGGCAGGATGGTTCCTGCACAACGAAACAAAGGCATACAACTCCCCCACATTGTACTTAGTAAAAGAGCTCGATTATTACGCCAGAACCGAACAATGGGATAAACTCCTTTCTGCTCCCCTTCGTTCCGATAAAAACGCCATGCACGCCTGTTTCCAAAATCTGGCATTGGCACAAAAAGGTATTTTGGCCGACAAAGCATTATCGCTCAAACAAGTAGGAGCAGACGGTTTATGGATTGCATGGAATCGTTCCACCACAGCTTCCACCTTATTAAGTGATGTTTATTATGCAATGGGAAATGTGGCCCTTGCCCAACGAATGGCTTTCGAAGGAATGATTTCTTCCGAATGGACTGTAAATCCCCGTCTGCTAACCAGACTGGTGAAGACAAATTTGATTTATGGCAATCATGCCGTTGCCGGAAAATACATCAGCATGCTGGAAGACACGCATGCTTATAAAGAACAGGCAGTTGCTTTAAAACGATTCCTGAACAATGATGAAGCCATTGACAAGGACCCTGAATTGGGATTCAAACGACGCTGCATTGCCAAGACCGACGGCTTGGTCCAGATAGAAGGCGTTCCCTACGATTTGCTCCAAATCATTGCTTCTAACCCCGAATGTAAAACAGCATTCGAATACTTGGGCATATTCTGTCTAATGAATAAAGACATTATTCCGTTTAACCAACTTATAGAGACTTATCACAATGCCAAAGGACTGTCGCCTATGCCGGTAAGTTTCCAAGAAGCCATCATTCTTGCCCACGAAGGAGACACAGCAGCGTGGACTCGATTGGGAGTGACTCCACAAGTGGCAGAACGTTTCCGTACCTTCAAGCAAACGGTACTTCAGAATAGAGGAAGTGCTGCATTGCCCAACAAACTACATACCGGTTTCGGTAATACATACTGGTATTATTATATGTTCAAAAAATGAAACAACCATGAAGAACGCTATCTTATTCCACATATTTTTGCTTTGTATCTGTTGCATGGCTTGCACCGGCACAACTAAAGAACCGGTTGCCGATGTAACACTGGACGAACTGCCGTCTATCTTTCCCGATTACGCCGATGTCACCATTCCCCCACATATCGCTCCCTTACGCTTCCGATTGTCGGAGCCGGGAGACGAAGCAATAGCCGTGCTCAGCTGCGGCAATGAAAAGATGATAACGGCAGCTTCCACCGACGGGCAATTTCTCTTTCCGAAAAAAGAATGGAACAAATTACTGGACAAAGCCATTGGAAAAGATATTGATGTAAAAGTCTATCGAAGAGAAAAGAACGAATGGCAAAGCTACCCCACTTTTCTGTGGCATGTATCTGCCGACCCGATAGACGAATATCTGGTCTACCGATTGATAGAACCGGGATATGAACTGTGGAATAAAATGGGAATCTACCAACGTCATATCACCGATTATGAACAAACCCCTATCATCGAAAACAGCCTGACCAACCATAACTGTATGAACTGCCATTCCTTCTGCCGGCAAGACCCGGAGAAAATGCTGTTCCACATGCGTGCCGAACTGCCGGGTACTTACATTATAAATGGAAAAAGCGTAGAAAAACTGGATACAAAAGCCGGTGAAAAAGTGCAGTCATTGGTTTATCCGTCATGGCATCCTTCGGGCAATTTTGTGGCTTTCTCCGTCAACAATACCCGCCAGGCTTTCCACATGAACGATAAAAACCGGATTGAAGTCTATGATTTATCTTCAGACGTGGTGGTATACGATGTAAATAAGCATGAAGTAGTGACCGACTCACTGATATTCTCCGATAAAGCTTTTGAAACTTTCCCCACTTTCTCACCGGACGGAAAAACACTTTATTTTTGCTCGGCACAAGCCAAGGAAATTCCCAAAGACTTTAAATCAGTGAAATACAGTCTTTGTTCTATCAGCTTCGACCCTGAAACCCGACGTTTCGGTCATCAGGTAGATACACTTTACAGCAGCGAACAAGCCACCGTCCGGATAACCGGAGCAGAACACAAAAGTGCCTCCTTCCCCCGGGTTTCTCCCGATGGAAAACAGCTCGTTTTCACGTTATCCGAATATGGAAACTTTTCCATTTGGCACAAAGATGCAGATTTATATAGAATAGATTTGGATTCGGGTGTCATGCACCGTATGGATGAAGTAAACAGTGATGATGTGGAAAGCTATCATTCATGGAGCAGCAACAGCCGTTGGCTTGTTTTCAGCAGCCGGCGCATTGACGGTCTTTATACACGTCCATATCTGGTACATATTGATGAAAACGGAAAAACAGGAAAACCTTTTGCCCTCCCGCAAGAAGACCCTGATTTCTACTCACGCTTCATGTTCTCATATAATATTCCTGAATTTGTAAAAGGTAAAGTAGAAGCCGAAGTACATACTATCGCAGACACTGCACGCAAGCCGGGAAACAGAATCAGAATGGGGGAATAATACTGACCGTCAGAAAGCATGTGTGAACAGATACTCCTCCTATTCACAGAAGCATTCTCATTACAGGCGTTTCTGCGAGATAGGAGGAGTTGCAATAGTCCCAATTGCAGACTATTACTTTTAGAACTAAGATTGTATTATAAAAACTCTAAAAAAGGATCAGAAATTAAAAGGGGTACTCTTTACATAAGCCTTATACTTCTTTATCATACCCGGATACGACTCTTCAGCACGCGGCAGATAACGGAAACCGGATACTTTTACGTCTTCTCCCAAGTTTATTACAAACCGGTGAGGATATTTATCCCCATCACGAGTACTCCAATAGGTAGATTCCTGCAAGTCATATATTTTATCGGCAGTAAAGTTGCCCCAACTTGTGCTTTCACTATCGGCATATTCAATCTTCCAATGCTGACGGGGAAGCGGCTTGCCATTTTCATCCAACAAATAGAACTCGGCTACGGCAGCATTGTCTTTTCCATCTTGTGCACTCAATGCCTCCAGACAGAAATAACGTCCTGCAACAGTTTTTCCGAATTTAACTTCCTGCCAACCGTTGCCTGCTGTCAATTCGCCAACAGCAACCGACTTCTCACCCTTTAGATTAAGATTTTGCCCTTTAGTGCGATGGGTGGCGGGAGCCTCAGCACGTAACATATCAAGAATAGGTTTCTTTAATCCCGATACCGTCGCTTTCTCAGGTCCCAGCAAATCAAGAACAATAATTTCATTCTTACCTTTCTTCAGCCAACAGCCGGGCATGAACAAAGTTTGTTGCGGTCCGATTTTCCAAAAACGTCCCATTGCCTTTCCATTAACCCAAACCATTCCTTTTCCCCACGTTTGCATATCCAGAAAGACATCCCCTACCCGGTCTAACTCAAATGTTGCACGATAGTAGGCAGGTGCATCAAGTTTTTCACCTTCCGCATATTTCTTTGACTCTGCAAAGTCGTAATCAACCGGGAAACTATAAACTTCCCAATTCTTTAATTCCTTCTTATCAGTCTCGGTCAGCAATTCGACCTTGTTCGTAATTCCTTTACGGTCATGGATAGCCACATCAAAATTAACACGCCCCATCGCTTCAACCAGAATATCAAGTCGGGTACCTTTCTGCAACGAAGGAAGCACCAATGAATTCTGTCCTCGTCTGCGATCCAGACGTCCCAACAATTTACCATCGGCATATACTTGTGCCCAATCGTGTACTTCGTCTATTAACAGAGTAGTGCCTTCTTTCACTTCCGGCAAAGAAGTGCGATATAAAATCGTTCCCCAACCTTGGTCGAACTGTTCCATCGGTTTGATATCCTCTGAAAGCTTCGGCTCGGGCAGATTGTCAAATAACGGAGCCACTTCCTTCAGTTCAAATTCGGGAATCTCAATTACCGGATAGGCAGCCGGAACATCGGGTATCACTTGTGCAGAGTCGGCATACTGCATCATCATCTCCCGCAACTTATAATATTTAGGAGTCGCCCAACCCGCTTCACTGATGGGAGCATCATAATCATAAGAACTGCACATGGCAGAATAAGCAGGACTATTTGCTCCTCCCCAATGTCCAAAAGTAGTTCCTCCATGCGTCATATACAGAGAAAAAGAGATATGGCGGTCAAGCATATCTTTAATACCCGAAACCATTGTTTCGGCATCACGGGTTTCGTGTTTGCGCCCCCAATGGTCGAACCATCCGCTCCAAAACTCGCTACACATCAAAGGTGCATTCGGACGAGCTTCTTGCAACTTCTTAAACTGTGCATCAATATTGGCTCCTGTTCCGAAATTAATTGTCCAAACCAAATCATCCAATCCGTTACGCTGAAAAGTAGAACTCCAGTCACACTGAAACAGAGGTACATCGGTAAAACCGGCTCCTTTGACTATATCACGTATATTGGCTATATATTCTTTGTCGGTAGCATAAGCTCCGTATTCATTTTCCACCTGTACCATAATGATATTTCCTCCGCGGCTCACCTGCAAATCCGCCAATTCCTTACCAATCTCATTCATAAAGAGTTTTGTCCTTTCAAGGAAATAGGCATCATTGGTGCGGAGCTTGATATCTTTCTTTTTCAACAACCACCAAGGCAATCCGCCCATTTCCCATTCCGAACAGACATAAGGACCGGGACGCAACATGATGTACATTCCATGTTTCTGTGCCAAACGGCAAAATGCAGCAATGTCATTCTGCCCTTTAAAATCAAACTCGCCCTCTTTTTGTTCGTGTATGTTCCAAAAAGCATAAATACAAATGGTATTCATGCCAAGTGCCTTACACATCTGTATACGATGTTCCCAATACTCGGCAGGAATACGGGTATAATGCATCTCGGCTGCTTTTATCAAAAAGGGCTTGCCATCCAACAAAAATGTTTTATCACCAATAGAAAAAGTATGTTTCTCCTTTTGTATAGGACTACACCCCATAAACATCAAAGAACAAAGGAAGAAAAACAAGACAAAGAGTTTACTTGATTCTTTCATAATACGACATTAATAAGCTGATTATTGTAAAGTACAAAGATAAAAACAACTCTTCTTTCCAAATTCAACTTGCCGGAAAGAAGAGTTGTACAAAACGGAACTAATAAATAAAACTCTATCAATATAAGGTACTAAATATACTGTTTTATTCCACTCTTAATTTCACTTTACCTTTTATTATATCATTGCTTTTAATCGGTTTACGATAAGGAGCATAATATCCATCCAAAAACATTTCGTTGCCGGCAGTCACAAAGTCGGCAACAAGAAAACAGATTTTATCTTTTCCCAGCCAAGAACGCCAATGCTGCTCACCATTTGAACAAGCCGTTACTTTATGCCCGTTTCCGTCACACAATCCTGCATACCAAATATTTCGGCGGGTAGCCCGAAAGTCATTGCTGCCCAATTCATTAAAATCCTTGCTCCACGACCACGAAGGTTGTATTCGCGGATTTGTTTGTACAGGAAGACCCTGATAGAATAAATCGGCAGTACCTGTCGGGCGGCTAATGTGGTCATCAGGATACACACTCCACATTCCCTTACGACGCCAAAACGTCCGGTCATAGTCTTGCGGTGCTTCGAAGACCAAGCCCCATTGTCTCGGATTGACGTTCTGCAAAGCTTTAAATTGATACTCAACTGCCAATTCACCATTCGCATTAACCGTCAAACGATAACTGCCTTCAAACTCCTTATAGCTTCCTGTTACAGTTACTATCACATTACTTTCTTCCTTATGCGCCTTTACTTCCACTGCATTCCAGTCTGAACATAAATCGTTATAAACAGGTGTATTGGCATTATGATTGGGATAGCATCCACCTCCGGTCAACGGAAGTGCCATCAACCACGGACCTCCTTTCAATACTTCTTTTCCTGCCTTCTTCAGAGACAAAATCTGCCCATTCAATCTGCTGATTTCACAGCTGAAGTTCTTTCCACTGATTACATAAGCTTTTTTACCGACTTTCAGCTTAGTCGGCTGCGACAACCATTGAGGCAACTCATTTTGTTTTTGTTCTCCTACCGGTATCAGATATTCATCAACAACAAATCCACGAGGATCAGTAAACGACAAATAAAGCTCGTTTGCCTTATCGGGGTTGGCTATTGGAATCCGTATCTTCCCATCTCCCGAAGGAGGAATGGAAGCAGAAACCGTTCCCTTCTCCTTGCCATATTGCCAAGCAATCTTTATCTCATCCATATTCAGATAAGTATATCTGTTCTCCACATCCACAACCAATTCATTGGCTGGGGAAAGAGCTTCGGTAAGTACTTTGACCGGACTATAAATTTTCTTCATATCCCAGTATTCCGGTTTGGGACGACGCCAGCCGTCGATAGGTCCCCAAGCTCCATACCCGACAGCATTCCCGTCAGGCAATTGGAAGATATCATCAATGCCCGACCAAATAGAACCGCCCAACACGCCTCGGGTCTGATACATATTTTCCCATGTGGGAGCCAAGGCCAATGCCCAATCACTGCGTATGCCCGGGTCGGTCACCAGTTCACTACGATTATAAACATTCAAGTGGCAATACTCTCCATAAACCATGGGGCGATTGCTCTTTGCAGCTACCTTATAGCCATCAGGTCCGGGATAATGAATATTTGCAATAGGAGCCGTACTTCCCTGATTATTAAATCCTCCATACGCCTGGTCGTGAAACGTATGCGGACGAGTAGAATCAGCTTTATACACATATTCTTGTATTTGGGCAAATTCTTTATTCCAATAAGACTCATTGGCCATAGACCAAAACAAGACAGAAGGATGATTACGATAAAAATGAATCGTCTCCATATTCGCCTGGAGTATATAAGGATAGTATTGGCTATCCTGATAATTGAGTGTTTTCCAATTTTCATTGGCATGATGTCCCACCCAGCAAACCGGAGATTCTACTTCGACAAACATTCCCAGTTCATCACAGATATCCAGCATTTCCTCACAAGGAGGATAATGTGAAGTACGGACAAAATTACAATTGGCGGCACGATAAAGTTCAATATCCTTTCGTTGCCACATTGCATCCACGACACGCCCCGTCAAAGGGTGCATTTCATGCCGGCATACCCCCCGCAACTTAACGGCGCGTCCGTTTACAAACAACTCGTTTCCACGGACTTCTATCTCACGAAAGCCAAAACGTTTCTCCACGGTTTCTATCACTTCGTCATTTAAACAAAGTTCCATTCTCAACGTATAAAGATGAGGCTGTTCATTATTCCATAACAGCGGAGCGGTAACGGTATCCGAAAGAATCCCCTTCCAAACCTCTCCGACAGCCAGTTTCGGAAGACGCTGCTCTATGACATTAGGCAAACCATTGACAGACAATCGCAATGTCAATCCATTCTGTGCGTAAGTTGCCTTATTCACTACAGCAGTCTCTATCTTCAGAGCCGCATTCCGATACTCACTGTCCAAATCTGTCACAATACGCACATCCGACACATGAGTTTGAGGAACAGCCATCAGTGTCACCTTTCTGGTAATACCTCCCAACTGATGAGCGGCATACTGAGTCAGACTGCCTAGCATATCAGCCAAAGACTCACTTCTCACAGCAAGTGCCAACTCATTAACACCCGGTTTTAAATGCTTGGTCACATCTATTTCATATACAGTCATCCCCCCTAAATGATAACCTGCTTTTACCCCATTTAGATAAACATAGTATTCACTATGCACTCCGTCAAAACGTAATTTGACATTCTTATCTTTCCAGTCTTCCGGCAAAACAAACGACTTACGATAACCTGCATACGCCATCGAGTCTACCTTAAATCCCTGCATCGACCACTGACCGGGAACAATAACAGACTTCCAGCCGGAAGAATCCGAGTGTTTATAAAACTCTTTTTCAGGCTGAGGATTAAACTGCCATGTTCCATTCAAAGACAAAACAGGCCGATAAGTACCCGTAACACTTTTGGGAAGAACCGTATAAACCGGCAATACTTTTTCCACATCCACATCCGTATCAATATGATAAGTCAGCACATTTCCCAATGCCTCTTTCTCTTTTCCTTTAAAAGGAACCGGAGCTTTAGAATTGGAGGAATAAAGATTCAATTCGGATACAATGGCATTTGCACCTTTCCCGGCAACTTCAAACACCAATACCAACTGGCTGTAAGCATAAGCTTTACGTGGTAAGTCCAACAAATATCTTTGCTCCTTTCCGGCTTCCAACGTTACATTTTGGATTTCATTTCCATCTACGACAATGCGTTGTTTACGTTCATGGTCAGCCAGATAAACCACTTCCAACTGATAGTCGGCATGAATATCCAACTGATTAAAAGCATAAATCACTTTTCCACCGAAATTGCAGGTTATAGCTTCCTTACTGCCTTTCACCTCCGAAGGCATCGTATAGTTCTCTCCTTTTACCAAAAAAGGCTGTGCACCGGGTACACCACAATCATTGGCTGCGACCCTTGTCAATGAACTTTCCTGGGCAAGTGCCGGCAATGCCCCTATAAGCATTGCTCCGGCTACTGCCAGGAAACGGTTCAATCTTTTTGTTATATTAATCTTCATCATAGAATGACACACACTTCTTTTATTTGATTATTTCATTCTCAGATTTATCTGTCCATAGCAGGGCAGAGCTTCCAATGTCTTACAATAATTTCCCCATGCTATCTCAGGATAATCCCAACGATTATTTGTGTATAAAATCAATTGCTCGTCGGCACGTTTGTTTATCCGGCAAGCCACAGAAGCATCTTCTGAAACAACCGATACCCGATGTTTGGAATCTGTTTCCGTAGAAAGTGAATAATAGTAAATATTCTCTTTCATACCTTTTGCCATTTGTGTAAGCGGCTGCTTACAATTGGCACCGGCATCTGCCCAATAATAATAGTTGTGCGTATCAGCCTGCCAAGCTTGAACCGGTTGTTCGCCGTATGCAGCCTGTCTGGACTGATAAAGGGACGTACGACCTTCATTTCCGGCAAACTCACCTTCCGGATAATAATTCCAATACCCTTTACGCTTCCAATCCAAGTGCTGGATAGCATCCGACAAATAGAAAGACAAACCTGTCTCACGTAAGAAACCATTGGGTACACCGGAAGTTTGATAATTAACCGACAACTCTCCTTTAGGAGATATCAATATATCAAACTCTGCTACAACGCCCCGGTAACTGCCGACAAGCGCTACTTTGACTGTTCCGTTTTCTTTCTCAGTGTAACTGAATGATGTTTTTTTCCAGTCCGAATCTGAAATCGTAAAATGATTGGCCATTTTACGAACCTCTGCACCCGTCAAATGATTCAGGTTCACATAAAGATTAAGGAACGGACCTTTTTCTATGATCACTTGTTCGCCGGCTTTAGCATTGACAATCAATCCTGTAGCCTTATCGAAAGGTATTTCAAAACCCTCTCCTCTTATCATCAGTTTATCACCATTATCGGTTACAATCAGTTTTTCTCCGTCAATTACAGCAGGATAGTCCACCTTTTCCACTCCCAACACAGGACGATAAGCATCAATCAAATCTCCTTCTGAAGTAAAGAACTCTACCAATAATTTCTCACCCTCTTCCCATTGCTCGGCAGGAATAGTCAAAAGTCCTTTCTGATGCGGTTCTACAAATCCTAGCTTTAAAGCTTTTTTCATACCTTTATAAGTATAAAAAGCTTTTATCTCATTCAAGTTGGTATGGTCAAAACGATTGTATACAGTCAACATCAGTGGTTGTCCGGCAGTAAAAGAAAGATTGTCATCTGCCAGTAAACGCACAGGTGAATACGCTTTCTTGGTAGACCAAAATTCCGGTTTCGGACGTCTCCATACATCTACAATTCCCCATTCTCCGTATCCGACACAGTTTCCTTGATAATTTTCAGGTTTGGCAGTACGGGCAAACTCTTTCCAGAATGCGGTTCCAACCTTGGGCTGAGGCAATGCAAACACTTCATCCACATACCCCCAGATAGCTCCTCCCAATCCGCCCGGCGCATTGTACAAGCCATCCCACATCATATCAATAGATTTCCCCCAGAATTCACGGATATTAGGATCGGTCTGCAGAGTGGCATAGGTGTAACACGCCGGATGAGCCCACTCATCATATAATGCAGGTATACCATGCCCCTGAAAATTACGGGTAGACATCCCCCATTGATTGATATTGCCATATACATTCTGATAGTGCATACTGAGGATATCAAATATTTTAGCTTTCTTTTCCACTGCCGAACCGGGATAACTGAAAATAACAGGACGCGTGGTATCCGTAGCCTTCACCCAATCCCAGCAAAGTTGGAAATTTGTACCATAAACACTTTCGTTACCGATACTCCAAAACAAGACAGAAGGATGAGAACGGAAAGCTTTCACCATTTCCTGACATTGTCCCAAATAACGGTCGGTATAAGCCGAATCACTCTGTGTATTACCCGGAGCATAATTCTTCTGCCGATAAGTATCAACAAAGCAAACAGCCGTCTCACTTTCCACATAGATGCCATAACGGTTACAAAACTCCAAGAAGCGTTCCGAAGGAGGATAATGGGAAGTACGGACAAAGTTCATATTAGATTGCTTAAAGAGCAATACATCCAGACTATCCAAGTCGGCAGTAGTGGTTCGTCCTAATGTAGGATGTATATCGTGACGACAAGCTCCACGCAATTTCACCTGACGACCGTTTACCAACATACGATCCTTCACAATCTCCACTTCCCGGAAACCGATGCGGCGGTCAAAACGGGAAAGTTCCTTGTTATCTCTGTATACAGCCACTTCCAACGTATATAAATTAGGATGTTCCGCATCCCACTTCAATGGGTTTGCCACAGGCAATAAGAACGTGTTTTTCCCCTTCGCCAACTTAAAACGACTTTGCGGCAACTGTACATTTCTCCCTTCTTTATCCTTCAACTCCAATCTTGCTTCCGCACCTTCTTTACCGATAAACTCACAATCAAAGCGCAACTCGGCATCTTTATAAAGTGAATCCAAATGTGTTTCCACACTCACATCATACAAATGAGATTCAGGCAAAGCGAACAGTGTGACATCACGGAGTATGCCGCCGATAGGATGATGTGCGTATCCTGAAGCATAAGAAATTTCGTCTAAACGGTCTTCTACTTCCAATTGGATTTCGTTCTTCTTCCCTACGCGTACCAGCGAAGTAATATCAGTTTCCCAACGGGTAAAACCACCATGATGCTCACGGACAAACTTACCATTTACACTCAACTTTGCATGACTGTATACACCATCGAAGCGCAAAATAATTTGCTTTCCCGCATAGTCGGCAGGTATGGTAAATGTCTTCTTATAAAAGAACGGTTTATCATGTTCGATGGCAAACCCCTGCATAGCCGCTTCGCCGGGTACCTGAATAGTAGTCCACCGACTTTTTGGAGAGTACTTGAATGACCACGTTCCACTTAATGACATGACAGGTTGCCGCACTCCTTCCAACCGTGAAGGTAATATATAAGTTCGTCCCGAACAGACGGCACCGGATGCCGCATTCAAAGAAGAATATGAAAGCAGGCAGACACCTGCTATTAATAAAGTCTGTTTTATCGTTATCATAATTATATGAATAAGGTTAGCATTCCTTTACCACCAAAGCCAATAGAAACCAATCAGAATGGCAATGATGATGCAAGAAAAAATATTAAACAACTTACTTGTATGAAATAATGAAGCATGAATAGTGGAGCATTGTTCCAATGATCGACTACGGTTGCCCAACAAAATAATAAGACCGCAACACAACAAGAAGACGATTCCCATTCTATCCATCCAAGGCAAAGCCGGACAAAGAACTTTCAGTAAAGTAGAGAACACAAATGAACCCAATGCCGCCGAAAGCGCTCCATTTGCCGTTGCTCTCCGATAAAAGAAGCCGGCAAGAAAAATCGCCAATGCACCGGGACTCACAAAACCTGTAAATTCCTGAATATAATGAAATGCCTGATCCAATCCCGAAAGCAAAGGAGCAATGCACACCGCTATCAACAACGAAATAAAACTCGCCCAACGCCCTGTACGCACCAACTCACTCTGCCCGGCTTTGGGACGAAGATAGGAACGATAGATATCCATTGTAAAAATGGTGGAAATACTGTTCATCATCGATGCCAGCGAACTGACAATCGCTGCCGTAAGAGCAGCAAATGCAATCCCTTTTACTCCCACAGGCAACAGGTTGCTCAGCAGCCAAGGATAAGCCTCATCCGATTTTTCCAAAGGAGCATCCAAAGCAAATGCCGCAATGCCCGGAATAACGACCAGCAACGGAATCAACAATTTGATGAAACCGGCAAACAACATACCATTTTGCGCCTCACTTACCGATTTGGCAGCCAACGCACGCTGAATGATATACTGATTGCATCCCCAATAATATAAATTGGCAACCCATAACCCTCCTATGATAACCGATACCCCGGGAAGATCCATATACCCGGGATGTGATTTATCAAGTATAAGATGGAATTTATCTTCCGCCTGATGACAAAGATTAGTAAATCCGGAAATAACACCTTCCCCATTGCCAAGCATATCGAGCGCAATGTAAGTTGTTATCAATCCACCGCCTATCAAAAACACAACCTGAATAACATCGGTCAATGCCACGGCTTTCAATCCTCCATAAATGGAATAAATTCCGGCAAAGGCCGCCAGTCCTATTATCCCTGCCAACATAGGAACTCCCATAACATTCTCAATCGTCAACGCTCCTAAATAAAGAATGGAAGTTAAATTGATGAATATGAATACCGCCAACCAGAAAAAAGCCATTACAGTCTTCACCCGGCGGTCAAAGCGTTCCTCCAAAAATTGTGGCATCGTAAAGATTTTCTTCTCCAGGAAAATAGGAATAAAAAACTTAGCCACAATCAGCAGCCCCAATGCCGCAATCCATTCATACGTCGCCATGGCCAGCCCGATGGCATAACCGGAGCCCGACATGCCGACAAACTGTTCTGCCGAGATATTGGATGCAATAATAGAAGCCCCTATTGCCCACCAAGCCAAGCCTCTGCCGGCTAAAAAATAGTTACTGGCATCTTGTGTCTCTCCTTTGCCTCTACGCGAAACGAAGAGTCCTACCAACAAAATAAGCAAGCAGTAGGCGATAAAGACTATTAAATCAATTGTTGATATATTCATATTGCCATTTTCTTAACGGATTATAAACGGATAATGATTCTCTCCGGAAACAACACCGGGCACATCGGCCACAAACAAACTTCCACTCAAAGGATAAGCCTGTATCTCAGCTTCCGACAAGCCATCTACAGCCGTTGTAATAAATAACCGATTACGCTCCTTGCCCCCAAAAGTGCACGAAGCTACATTAGGAACCGGAACTTCTATTTTATCGACAAGCTGCCCGGTTGACGGACTCCAAACGTACACACCGAATCCTCCCCAATGAGCCACCCACAAAAGTCCGTTGGCATCAATGGTCATTCCATCCGGCACTCCATATTCCACGGGAACCTGTACTGCAGTACGGATAAAATAAATAGCCCCGGTCAAATAATCATAAGCATACTCTTCAATACACCTTCTGCCGGAATCAACATAATACATACGGTCTCCTTTCCGGTTCCAAACAATTCCATTAGGAATACTTTGTTGTCCCAAAACAGGCGTCAAAGATAAATCATTATCTACACAATACAGACTTCCGTTGCCATTATGTTCGCTGCAATGCATCACTCCACACCAAATACGTCCCTCCGGTGATGCCTTGCAATCATTGGTACGCCACTGCGGATGCAGACATGGAAATTCTATCAGTGTTTTATAAGTCTTTTTCTCCAAATCATAAGCAATAAAACGATTTTTCATTGCCAGAAGCACTTCATCCCCGTGCCCCTTCCACGGAATAACGGAAGTTATCATTTCCGGAAAAGTATGCTCTTTCACCGTACCTTCGTCAGGAGTATATTGATATAAAATTCCATTATCAATGTCTACCCATAACAAACATTCCAAACCGGGCATCCATGTAGCAGCCTCACCGGTCCGATTATAACAACGATGTAATAGAGTTGCATTCATCATCATATATTTTAAAATACCAATTGAAAACTCATTTTAAGAATCTTGCATCAATGCCGATCGTCCACCATCCATCAAAATGGTTGTTCCGCTTATAAACCCTGCCATGGGAGAAGCAAGATAAACACATAGTGCGCCGACTTCTTCTACCGTACCGATTTTTTTTACCGGATGAAGATTAATCGTACGTTGACGTTCGGCCATAGCATCCGGAAACGAATTGAACCAAGTATCGTTTCCCGCCGTATCTATAAATCCGGGCGCTACGCCGACTGTCCGTATCTTCGGTCCCCACTCTATGGTCAGACTCCGGACAAGCCCGGTGATAGCTGTCTTTGTAACGTTATAAGGGAAACATCCCGGAATGGAGCAAAAAGCATGATTGGAAGTCATCAATAAGATAACCCCATTGCCGCTTTGTTCCAAATAAGGTTTGGCAATCCTGGCCAAACGCCAATGGGAAGCCAAGTTCAAATCCAGATTGTACGCCCACCGGCTTTCCGAACATTCCGCCGCACCTTCAAATACATTCATTCCGGCATTGGAAACAACAATATCCAGCCGCCCGAAAGTGGCTATCACCTCTTGCACCAGCTTTTCCAATTCCTCTTCCTGTGTGACATCTGCCTGGACATAGAGTGCCTTGCAACCCTCTCCTTCCACAGCTTGCAAAAATGCCGAAACGCTATCGTCACTTTCCGGTTTACGCGCACATCCTGCCACACAAGCCCCTGCACGGGCAAACTCATGTGCGGTGCCCAGTCCGATACCGGAGGACACTCCGGTTATCAGGACCACTTTTCCTATTAAGTCTATTTGAAACGGCATACGCATTAAATATAAAAGTTCTCAGGAGGATTACTTGTAATACCCGGATGCTTTTCCATCTCTTCTTCCACCAAATCGACTCCCAACCCCGGGCGATCCGACAAATGTAAATGCCCGTCATAAACCATATCGGCAATGGGATGGTCAATCACAGTATCTCTCCAGGGAACATCATTGAACATAAACTCCTGACGGAAGAAATTGGGAACGGAAGCACATACATGCGATGAAGCAAGAGTAGATAAAGGACCATTGGGATTATGAGGAGCCAACAAAACCTGATAAGCCTCGGCCATAGTAGCCATTCGTTTCATCTCCGACGGACCTCCACACCGAGTAATATCCGGCATGATGATATCACATACATGTTTTTCGAGCAATGAGCGAATGCCAAAACGAGTATAATGACGCTCACCCACACAAATAGCAACATCCGAAGGTATACGTTCACGCATGGCACGCAATGTTTGAGAACTTTCCGGACCTGCCGGTTCCTCATACCAGGCAATATCCAATGTTGCCAAACGCTCTGCCATCTTCACGGCAATGCGGTAATTAAGCATGGCATGAGTTTCAATCATGATATCCACCTCCGGCCCCACTGCCTCACGAACTGCCTTTGAAACATTGAACGCCAAGTCCTGTTGTGCAGGAGTCAGTGTCAGATTGGATGCCAAATCTTCACCATAGAAATAATTGGTATGTGCAAACGGATCAAACTTCAATCCCGTAAATCCGGCAGCCTTCACCGCACGTGCCTGTTCTGCATAATCGGCTTCATTGTGCCCCCCCTTCGTAAACCAGTAATTGGCATACAAAAGAATATCCTTACGGTAAGCTCCTCCCAAAAGCTCATAACACGGCACGCCCAATACTTTTCCTTTCAAATCAAGCAATGCCATATCAATGCCACTAATGGCACACATACTGGCACCATAGGGTCCTACCCAGTTTAAGTCACGATAAAGTTTTGTCCAGATAAAATCCGTCTTCATCGGGTCAAGTCCGATAATGCGACTGCCTATATGTTTTGCCGCCTCGTATACGATGGGGCTTCCCGGCCAGTTGGTAGCCTCGCCTACACCTGTATAACCTTCGTCCGTATATATCTTCAACAAAGTCCAATTGTACTTGATGCCTTGCACCAACCATACTTTTACATCTGTTATTTTCATCTTTTCCTGCTTTATAAATTACATAATACCAAATTTATCAAATGCATCCCGGGCTTTCATGCCTTCCTGTATCTTCTTCAAGACAATGCGTTCGCCACGCGCTTTCTCCAAAGCACGAGTAAACACCTCTTCTTCTATTTGACGCGGCACCACACATACACCGTCAATATCTCCCACCAGCATATCACCATCGTTTACCAACACGCCTTCAATTTCGATAGGTACACGATAGTCAATCACCTTTCCGCGCGGAGCCTGATCCTGAGCATAAGGACCGTAAGAAAAACAAGGAAAATTTAAAGCCAGAATTCCTTTCGTATCGCGAGAGTAACCATTCACCACCGCACCGGCAGCTTTACACTGCATAGCGCGCGCACTCATCAACTCTCCCCATAAAGCATAAGAAGGAGAAGAGCCGGAACAAATATAGATTTCACCTTCTTTCAAGTCATCCAATGCTTCGAGCATCAAACCGAAAGAGCGTTTCAGAACCGGATTTGTCCCGCTTGTTCCCTGATTATCATATACATCGGCCTCCAATACAGTCATGGCACGTCCCGCAACAAACATATCATCGCGAAGCGGACGAATATGAGGCGGCAGGAATTGATGGGTATACCCCATCTTGTCCATAATATCTCCGACAACTGCCGTATAGAGTTCTCCCTTTATCAAGGAAACCAACTCTTTGTCATCGTTCCATTCTTTCATTTTTTTGTTCTATTAAAAGATTGTTTTTACTCTGTTATAGTAACAGCAAAGGTAGTCTGCTTTAAAAAAAGAAAGAACTTTTCAGGACTATTGCACTTATGTAAAAAGGCGAAAATATAACCAAAACATATACAAAACGGAAGTACTATTTTGCCACATCGCGCGGAGATACCCCCATCTGTTGTTTAAAGATGCGTGAAAAGTATTGCGGTGACTGAAAACCACACTGAAAGCATACTTCTTTTATGGACATTTCCGTGTTTCTTAAAAGTTCCACCGCTTTATTGATTCTTATCTGATTCAGATAATCCAACGGAGAAAGATTCAAATACTGTGAAAACAGGTTTCTGAGATAACGTTCACTGATGCCTACTTCTTCCGCCACCTTATTTATATTGATATCCGAATGATAATTCAACCGGATATAAGCAATGGCTTTTCTCAACGAGTCATTGGTACAGATAGGTAAATAAGCTTCATCCATATAACGATAGATAAGCACCAGCAACTCTGCATAGTACATCACGACCAAGTATTGATAATACACACTTTTTGTCTCCAGCTCATTCACAATGCGCTGCACTACCCGCATGATACGGACATTATTCACAATTTTAATCAGCCGGTTCTCTTCAGAAAACAAGAATACGGAAGTAGGTACCGAAGCATCTTTGCCCACCCGGGAGTTCAAGTTAAAGTTAGAAAATATTTCGGGCAAAAACTCCAACTGCATTAAAGTTGTCCCTTCACTGCCCGCCTCAAACAAATGATTGACGTCTGAAGTAATGACCATTATCTCTCCTTCCTTGAAAGTCACGCTTTCATTATCCAAATGAAGAATACAATAGCCTTTCTTCACATAGTTTATCTCAATGCGCAAATGCTTATGCGGACCATACGTTTCCGAAGGATAAAACGAGATAAAGCGAAACACATCCGCCAGACGCTTACTCTTTAAATTTTCGGTTATCTGCTCCAATATCTCCCAAAGGGAAGAGTGTACGGCACATGTATCCATAATCTTCTTTATTTCTTTGTAATACAAATATAAAACGATTTCTTCATTTATTCCACTGCTAAGTCTATCCGACTGCCCGGCTGAGTATCATATTCCACCACTTTATGCTCAAAAGGAGAAAAGACTGCAAGACGGCCCCCTTTTTCAGCGTAAATTTCCAGTCGAACAACCTTTCCATCCTTGAGAGCCGCCGAGACAAGAAAACCTCCCATGGCCCGCAGGTTGTTAAAAGATACATTCTTCCAACTTTCGGGAACTGCCGGAAAGACCCGTATCACTCCCGTATGGCTCTGCAATAACATTTCATGTATGCCTGCAGCAAAAGCAAAGTTTCCCTCAAGCGTAAAAGGGCGATATGTGAACTTCGATTTCCCGCTGGCAGACTGGTCACCATTGGCATGGAACGTATTTTTCAAGCAGAAGCATTCGGCAAAAGTTCTCAATGCTTTTGCTGCTTCTTCACCGTTGAATGCACGCGCCTGCATATTGGCAAACCAACTATATGTATATCCGGTCCAATAATCCGGTCCGTAATCATTCATTTTCTTTAAAGTGGCACGAATGATTCGTTGCGCCTTTTCGCCGTCGCTCCAGTCTATGATGCCCAGCGGATGAATGGCCAATGCATGAGAGAAATGACGATGAGATGCATTATAAGGAAATCCTTTGGCAAACGTAAGGCTTCCCTCATTATCCAAATCAAAATCAGGCAATTGGCTTTTCAATTTATTCCAATGCGCTGCTTCGGTCTTTATTCCCAGTTCATTTGCCATCTCCGCCCCCGCACCAAACAGGAAATGCATCAGCGATAAATCATAATTTGTCATATCCTTGAACCATGCCTGCAATGAATTATCATAAATTTCGGGACTTGAGCTGAACTCCAAGCGACGAAACCCTTTACTGTCGACAATCGAATTTTGCTCCATGTATACAGCTACATCCTTCAAGAAAGGATAAGCTCTTTCTTTCAAGAACTCCTTATCGGCAGAATATTTCCAGTGCAAATAAAAATGCTGTGCCAACCAAGCTCCCGCCGTTTGAGACATGGCATACTGAATCCATCCTCCCATAGGTTCTCCCGTCAGGGTGCAAACCCCGGGCACATTCATACCCTCTGTTTCAAAATATTGGCGAGTATAGCGTTTGTAAGTGTCACGCTGATTCCACAATGTATTCAGATATCCCAACCCCTCAGACAAGTGATTGCCCGCATACGCAGGCCAATAACTGAGTTGTGTATTCAGGTCGTGATGATAATCCCCCTTCCATGGTGGTAATTTACCGTTATCGGCAGTCCATACAGCCTGCAAAGAAATAGGATAAGAATTTTCACGAGTTGCCGAACCGAACTTATACATCTCATTATAATATTGTTTTTGCAAAATACTGTCCGGAAGAGAAACAGACGACTGTGCCCAATAATGTTCCCAATAATCAAGATGCGCTTTATAGTCCTTTGCCAGGCCACGGAGCATAGCAGTCGACGTCTCTTCTTCTGCCTGTTCTCCGCTCAAGGAAGACGTAATGCTCCACGTTCCATACAGTGTATTTCCCTGCCGTTCCCATTTCACCACCACATCGTAAGAAAAATCTCCATATCCTTTCTGATGATACACCAATTCATTGTCTTTACGGATTACACTTCCCTGCTCATATCCCAGTCGTTGCAAATCCTGTCCCGAAACCGGACTTGCTTCGGCACTGCTCCCCTCTTGCCTATATCGAGGAGCCACCAACACAGGCTCCAGCTCCGTAGTCAGATTTTTAAAAACAAACCACCCCACCGGTTCTGTAGCATGAACAAATGTTTGCATTTGAGTACCATTTGCCCAAGTAGCTTCACACAAAGCATTATCCAGATACAAACGTACTTGTACAGGCTTTCCAAGTTTCGTCAACGGAAACTCCAAAGCCGCTCCCGGTATTTTGGAAGGAGCAGGCATCCTGTCATAGGGTTCGTCGAATTTCTTCTGCACAGGCCGATAATCACCTTTACGGATATGTTCCTTGACCCATGCAAAGCGATAATTATTCCCCGACAGACTATCTGCCGGACGCAAATCCCACAAATCGGTACGGTCCAAGGAAAAGCGCAAGACGGTATCTTTCTCCCATACCAACGCACCTACCGTGGCGTTTCCCAATGGAATGCCTTCATCCCAACTTTGTGCCAAAGCCGGAAAGGCCAAATCATTACCTGATGCCGTAACGGGACAATAATCTGCCGGAGTGCTGCAACTCATCATTCCCGCCACCAGACCTAGTACAAATATCGTTTTCAATTTCATGTCATTCAGTATATCAAATTCAAGAATCTTTTGCAAACATACACAAATCAAATGAAAACAAGGCTCTAAATTCCAAACTTACTTTTAACAAATTCGGAATAAATGGAAAGAAAACATGTAGAAAATGGACAGCAACAGACATGCTTGGCAATCCGGAACGGACTCCTAAGCTTTTTCTTACTTCACACTAAGGCTTTATCTGCCAACAACCAGTACGTCCCACTGTAGCAGGACGTATGTTCCATTGCAGCAGGACGTACGTTCCACTACAGTAGGACGTACATCCCATTGCGGCAGGACGTACTAACATGGCAATCAGAAAACGTTAGTCCGGCGGAGGAAAAGCTTTAATGTTACCGTTCCATCCTTCTGCCCTTATATAACAATGTATAGCTTACACACTCATAATGAGCACATTCCATCATATCCGTTTTTTATAATTATCTTTTATGCAAGTACCGAATTCTCCAATTCATACCATTAACTTCTTTTACGTCTTTATTTCATTCATTGTAACTTTGCCGCCATCAAAACAACTTCTCAGAAAGGAATATTTTTAATCTTAATTAAAAACTAATATTATGCTAAAGAAAAATCAAGCTATGAAGCTTATTCTGCTAGCCGGAGCCTTAAGTTTTCCGGTAACCGGTATGGCAGAACAGATGCCTAATCAGCCTAGAACAAGTATTTCCCAACAAAACGGGAAAGTTACAGGTACTGTAGAAGATGCCTTGGGAACTGTTATCGGAGCTACGGTTGTTGTTAAAGGAACAACAAACGGAACAACCACCGACATTGACGGACGATTCACCTTGGAAGGAGTAAAAAAAGGAAGTATCCTACAGATTTCATTTGTAGGATATACTACGAAAGAAGTAAAGTATACCGGACAATCCGTCCTTAAAATCATGCTACAAGAAGACACCAAGACCTTGGATGAAGTAGTAGTGGTAGGTTTTGGTACACAAAAGAAAGTCAACCTGACCGGTTCCGTAGGTACCGTAGACTCAGAAGCACTCGCATCCCGCCCCGTACAAAATGCTGTACAAGCCCTGCAGGGTGTAGTACCGGGATTACAAATCACCACTACCAGCGGTGCATTGGATAATAAGATGAGCATGAGTATCCGCGGTACAGGAACTATCGGCGATGGTTCTGATGCAAGTCCGCTAGTGTTGATTGACGGCATGGAAGGAGACATCAACTCCATCAATCCACAGGATATTGAAAATATCTCTATCCTGAAAGATGCCGCAGCCGCTTCTATCTATGGTTCGCGTGCACCCTTTGGTGTAATTTTGGTAACCACCAAAAGTGGAAAGAGCGGAAAAACGACCATAAACTATAATAATAACTTCCGCTGGGGACAGCCCGTAAGAATTCCCAAGCAAATGGATTCATATACATTTGCCACTTTCTACAACGATGCAAATATCAATTCGGGAGCAGGAGCTTATTTTAATGCAGAACACCTGCAACGCATCAAAGACTATCAAGATGGTAAAATTACCGACGGAGTTCTAGCTGATGCCAACAATAAATACTGGCTCGACGGATATGCCGGCGGTAATGCAAATACAGACTGGTATGATGTGATATATCGCGAATGGACATCCTCACAAGAACATAACCTGAGTTTCAGTGGTGGTAATGACAAAGTCAATTATTATATATCCGGTAACTTCATGGATCAAAAAGGATTGATGGAATTCAACCAAGATACCTACAAACGTTATACCGGTACCGGAAAAATCAATGCACAACTGACTGATTGGGCAAAAGTGAATTATACCAGCCGCTTTACACGCGAAGATTTTCATCGTCCTGCCTATCTGACCAATGCATTATTCCGCGACTTGGCACGCCAAGGCTGGCCCACACTGCCTGTATATGACCCCAACGGATACATGTTCCACTCTCCTTCTCCGGCACTCCCCCTCCGTGATGGTGGAAAACACAACATTCAAACAGACAATATATATCAGCAAATATCTCTTATTCTTGAACCGATAAAGAACTGGATAACCCATGTGGACTTTAACTACAGAATCAATACTGTGAACAACCACTGGGATACACAGACTTTGTATAATCACGATGTACAAGGAAATCCATACCCCATCGGCTCTTATCAAGACACAGAAGCTCATGAAGACCAAACCAAAGAGAACTATATGAACTTCAATGCTTATACGGAATATTCGCACAGCCTTGAATCGGGACATAACTTTAAAGGTATGATTGGTTTTCAAGCCGAAGAAATGAAACAACAAACATTCGGTGCGACCCGCAAAGGTATTATCGTACCCGAATTACCTGAAATTGATATTACCACCGGACTGGATTATACCGGAAAAGTAGTAACTCCTTCCGTAAACGGTTCGCGCGCAGCTTGGTCTACCGCCGGTTTCTTCGGACGTATCAATTATGACTACAAAGGCAAATATCTGGCAGAAGTCAATATCCGTTATGACGGTACCTCACGTTTCCGCCGCGAACAACGCTGGAACTGGTTTCCTTCATTCTCTCTCGGTTGGAACATTGCCCGCGAAAACTTCTGGGAATCATTGAGCGAATATGTAGGGACCTTGAAATTACGCGGTTCTTATGGAGAATTAGGTAACCAGAATACCAAATCATGGTATCCCACTTACCAAACCTTAGGTGTTTCTGCCGGTGGCGGCGGTTGGATACAAAACGGTATCAAGCCCAATACAGCTACAGTTCCCGGATTGATTAGTTCTACCATGGGCTGGGAACGCATACGCAATTGGAATATCGGTCTTGACTTCGGTGCCTTCAATAACCGTCTGACCGGTTCGTTCGATTATTATACCCGCGAAACACTAGACATGATAGGCCCTGCCCCCGAACTTCCGAGCATCCTTGGCTTAAGCGTACCCAAGACCAACAATACCGACTTGAGAACTTATGGTTTCGATTTAGAAATAGCTTGGCAAGATCGTCTGAGAAACGGACTGGGCTATGGAATCAAATTCGTTCTATCAGATTCGCAAACAGAAATCACCCGTTACCCGAATCCTACCAATACATTGGACAAATATAGAAAAGGTAGAATGCTGGGAGACATTTACGGTTATGAAACTATCGGTATAGCTAAATCTGACGCAGAGATGGAAGAACATCTGGCTTCTCTTCCCAATGGAGGACAAAACGCCCTTGGTTCCAACTGGGAAGCCGGCGACATCATGTATAAAGACTTAAACGGTGACGGTAAAATAGACGGCGGAGGCAATAAGTATGATGACATGGGCGACAGAAAAATACTCGGCAACAACAAACCTCGCTATCAATTCGGTATTGACCTGAATGCAGATTGGAAAGGTTTCGACTTCCGTGCATTCTTCCAGGGAGTAATGAAACGCGACTACTGGCAAGGCAGTGCATACTTTTGGGGAGCCACCTCATTGTGGCATTCTACCGGCTTTGTAGAACATGCCGATTACTTCAGAGCCGAACCTTCAAATGATTTGCCGACCAATCTGGACGCCTACTATCCGCGCCCCATCTTTGGTTCCGACAAAAACAAGCAGACACAATCCGGTTACTTGCAGGATGCCTCTTATATCCGTCTGAAAAACCTTCAATTCGGATATACCCTGCCGGTATCTCTCACCAAGAAATTTGCCGTATCTAAATTACGCATATTCGTATCAGGTGAGAACTTGTGGACCGGAACCTCACTAACCAAGATATTCGACCCTGAAACAATCGGCGGTGGAGACGAATACAATGGAAATGCATATCCGTTAAGCAGGACATTCTCTGTGGGATTGAACGTAACCTTATAATCATTAAAAAAAACAATAATTATGAAACATAGTAATATATTCAAATATGTAGCCGGAGTCGCCGTTTTGGGCTTCATGACTTCCTGCAACGATTTTTTGGACCAAGAACCGATGTCTTCCGTTTCACCGGAAAAATATCTGAAAGATGAATCCCAGCTGGAAGCCTATGCCAACAAACTCTATACAGACATACTTCCCGGACATGCCTACGGATACGGACTTTATGGAGAAGACAACCACACAGACAATCAAGCGGGTTTCGGTTATAACAACCGATACATTCCCGGACAATGGAAAACTTCTCAATCTTCGGGAGGCTCATATAGCTTTGGAAATATTTATAGTTGTAACTATTTCTTTGAAAAAGTATTGCCAGAGTTTGAAGCCGGCACCATTTCCGGAGCAGAAGAGAAAATACGCCAATACATCGGAGAAATGTATTTCATGCGCGCATACGAATATTTCAAACGCCTCCGTTCATACGGTGATTTCCCTATTGTCAAGGCTACCCTACCCGACCAAATGGAACCGTTGGTAGAAGCCAGCAAACGCTCACCACGTAACGAAGTGGCACGCTTCATTCTATCGGATTTGGATTCCGCCATCGAGATGATGTCTTCGGGAAAGGGAACAGAAAAAACCCGAATCAACCGTGAGTGTGCACTGCTGATGAAATCACGTGTAGCTCTATTTGAAGGTACTTGGCTGAAATACTTCAAAGATACTCCTTTCGTTCCCAACGGACCGGAATGGCCGGGAAAGAGTAAAGAATATAATGCTAATTATCAATATCCGACAGGAGATATCGATAAAGAAATCGACTTCTTCCTGACAGAAGCCATGAACGCAGCCAAGGAAGTGGCCGACGCAACCCAACTGGTTGAAAACACCGGAACAATACAACAGGCCATCTCCGAACCGGCCAACCCCTACATGGATATGTTCGGAGATGAAGATATGTCGGACTACAGCGAAGTACTCTTGTGGCGTCCATACAGCAAAGCATTGGGATTGACACACGGTGTCGCAACAGCCGCCCAACACGGGAACTATGGAATAGGTGTTACACGCGGCATGGTAAACGGATTCCTGATGGCAAACGGCTTGCCCGTCTATGCAGCAGGCAGCGGATATCAAGGAGATGAAACTATATCCGATGTCCGTAAAGGTCGCGACTCACGTTTACATATCTTTTTAAAAGAACCGGGACAAATAAATGTTTTATTCGAATCGGCAGAAGGTGATATGGCAGTGCCTATCGAACCATTCCCGGTAATCCTTAACAATAATGCAGAAAAAGGATATTCTACCGGATATGCACTCCGCAAAGGAAATAATTATGACCAAAAATATTTAGGTAACGGGCTATGCTATACCGGCGCACTGATATTCCGTGGCACAGAAGCGCTGCTCAACTATATAGAAGCATGTTATGAGAAGAATGGTTCTTTAGACAATATTGCCCAAAGCTATTGGACACAGATAAGAAAACGTTCTCATGTAGATACAGACTATAATAAAACCATCGCTGCCACCGACATGGCTAAAGAAGCACTTAATGACTGGGGAGCTTATTCGGCAGGCAAACTGATAGACCCGACCCTCTACAACATCCGTCGCGAACGCCGCTGCGAACTGATGGCAGAAGGTTTACGCTATATGGATCTGATGCGTTGGAGAGCTATGGATCAGATGATTTCCACTCCATATCACATTGAAGGTTTCAAATTATGGGGAAGCATGCAGCATTGGTACGATAATGAAGACGGTACTTCGCAACTGGTTTATGGTATGGATAATCCTAAAGCCAATGTTTCTGACCCGGCTATCAGTCCATACTTGCGTCCTTATGAAAAGAATAACAACAACCTGGCTAAAGACGGCTATCGCTGGGCTATGGCTCACTATCTGGAACCATACAGAATTCAAGATATGGATATCACGTCAGGCGGCGGTTCCATTGAGAACTCACCCATCTATCAAAATCCATATTGGCCAACAGAACCCAATATGCCTCCATTAAAATAATAATACGAGGAAATAATTTTCTGTACTCAAAAAAGGGATTGTGTCTAAACGTTGATAATACTGTCATTTTGTTAGTAGGGCGAGGTTCGCTCGCCCGAAAACAGTTTGCTTTGTGTATTACTCCCAAGGTCGTGGTCATCGGTAGGGGCAGGCAAACCCTGCCCCTACAGTTGATGATTTGATAGACCGGTTTAGTTTTGACACACCCTTTTTAATTTCTAAAAAGACATTTCTTGATAAGCCTCAGCCAATTGCTTCATCGCTTGCTCAATCACAGAACGCGGACTTGCCACATTCAGACGCATATATCCTGTGCCTTCCTTTCCGAACATCGCTCCGTCATTCAATGCCAGATGCGCTTTATCTGCAAAGAAATCGTTTAGTGCTTCCTGGTTTAATCCCAGTTCACGGCAATCAAGCCAAACCAAATAAGACGCTTGCGGACGAATGGCTTTAATCCTGGGTGCATGAGTTTTCAGGAAATTGTCAACATAATCAATGTTTCCCTGTATATAAGCCAAACATTGGTCAAGCCACTCCGTTCCGTGTGTATATGCCGCTTCCACGGAAAGGAAAGCAAATACATGCCCCATGTCCAATTCACCGGCATCCATAAATTTACGGAATCGCGCACGCAGGTCCTCATTAAAGATTATGGCATGAGAAGCAGCCAGCCCCGGCATATTAAACGCCTTACTGGGTGACATAAATGTCACCGAATTCATCTTTGCCTTTTCACTGATAGTAGCAAAAGGACGGTGTTTGTAAGGAGGAAGAGTTAAGTCTGCATGAATTTCGTCAGAGAACATCAACACTTTTTCTTCGTAACAGATTTCTGCCACTGTGCGCAGTTCGTCTTCTGTCCACACCACGCCACCGGGATTATGAGGATTGCATAAAATAAACAGTTTACAACCTTTTACCTGTTCGCGAAAGGCATCCAAATCCATTCGATACATGCCATTCTCCCATTTCAGGGGGTTAGTAACCAATGTACGCTCATTGCGGGTCGTTACCCAAGCAAAAGGATGGTAGACGGGCGGCTGAATCATCACCTTATCTCCCGGTCGGGTGAAGCTGTTCATTGCCATACCGATACCGGGAACAATGCCGGGAACAAAGTTTATCATCTCTTTTGTGACATCCAAATCATAGCGTTGTTTCACCCAATTAATGATTGCCCGATAGTAACTGTCAGGTTTCCCCGTATAACCCAACACTTCACATTCACAGCGTTTACGAATGGCATCCACAATAAAAGGAGCTGTACCAAAATCCATATCTGCCACCCACAAAGGAATCAAATCCGCACGTCCCCACACTTCCTTCGCCTCTTCCAGCTTAACGGCGGCAGTACCGTTGCGGTCTATTACTTTATCAAAATCGTATTTCATTATTTGTATCTTTTAAAATCGAATTCAAATATATAGAAAAAGTCCGCAACAATCCATATAAGGACGGAAGATTTTCCGTCCTTGTTCATCAACTTCATTATTTAAGCACCTTCAATACTTCAGGCATCATTGTCCATACAAACTTTTCATCTTGTGCAGTAAAAAGATTGCCATCAACCACAGATTTATCGTCTGTTGCCTGCCCCTTGGTGATGGCCGGCTTTGCCAACGGATGCACTGCCAGTTTCTTACCTTCCGTTACTCCTGCAAAATCAAACAACATACCTGCCGCACAATGGCCTATCAATATTTTACCTTTTTCACCAAAAGCCTTCAGTACGGACATCAAATCAATGTTATAAGGTTTATCTGCATTCTGTGCAAACACAGGAACTGCATCTCCGCATGAAAATACCACAGCATCAAATTCATCTTCGTGTCCTACCAAATGCGCAATTATATCATCTGCCACCAATTCAACACCCGAATTCGTTTCAATTTGCTTTGTTTCCGCCACTGCATATACCTTATAAGATATACCATTCTCAAAAAAGGCTTCCAAATACTGGAACAAACCGAATCCATTCACCGGATTCACTGCCAAAACTGCTACTTTCTTTGCCATAATCTTAATACATTAAATAAAACAATTAATATATCTGTTAAAACAATAGTTATCTTTAGTAAGTTTATTACTTTTGTGCCACAAATGTAACGTGCCTCTTTCATAAAAACAAGAACGCACTTCAGCATAAGCTGGTTACACAGAAGTAACCGTTATTGAACAACAAGAACATACAAAAGATTAAAAAATGCAAAACTTCCATCCTAACGGTAATTGTCCCATACGAGACGTGCTCAGCCGTCTTGGTGACAAATGGTCCATGCTGGTTCTTATCACACTACATACCAATGGAACCATGCGGTTCAGTGATATTCACAAAACGATAGCCGATGTATCACAACGAATGCTCACCGTCACTTTACGCACACTGGAATCTGACGGTCTGGTAAAACGAAAGGTATATGCCGAAGTTCCGCCACGAGTTGAATACTGCCTGACGGAAAGAGGACTGAGTCTGATACCCCACCTTGAAGGACTGGTCAATTGGGCTTTGCAGCAAATGCCGGGAATTATGGAAAGTAGAGAAAAAAATGATTCAGTTCAGAAACCCATGTAAAGTGACCGGGAGAAAAGAATATACCTCCATAACCGGACATGGTTCATTTGCAGAATAGGGCAAGAACTGTCCCCATTAATAAAACAATACCTGCAAGCAAAGTGATGAAAACCAATTTACCTTTAAGAAAACTGTTGCGCTCCTTTTCTTCCCATTCCCGGGTTTCATGGGCAATATGCTCCAGTTGCTCATAAGACACATTACACTCCGAACGTTTGCCCTTCACATCAAGCAGACGATTCCTTGTCTCATTCAGCCGTTCGCGACTCGCCCGGCGAAGCTCCCTGTTTTCCTTATCACGCCGCATCATGTCATTGATGCATCCCAGAGTTCCCATACACCCTCCTTTATTTAATGAATAATGATAGCCGACAATGCAGACCTGTCTATTCACAAATATACTTTATTTATTCCAGAATACAAGTTATTGAGACAAAGAAAAAATATTTTTGAAAAAAAACTTCTTATTTATTTGTT